>VOFB01003194.1_pt1 | contig 206216 bp, 235 predicted proteins | sample 5384141 | NCBI WGS metagenome assembly VOFB01 (sample SAMN12384721, study PRJNA508395) | human gut metagenome | isolation source: healthy gut A | host: Homo sapiens | reverse complement strand
TTATCACAGTAAAGAACACGGATCGTCGTCAGGTGTCAAAATATAAGTATGCTCTTTGGCTCTCGTTACTGCGACTCGCAAGTTTAAGATGGCTTGTTCTCTGCGTTCTGGCTTTGAGATAATTCTATTCTGGTATCTTCCCTCGTATACAATTACTGCATCGAACTCTTTTCCCTTCGATTTATGTATAGTCATAACATTTACCCCGCTCCATTTCCTTGTACTCATTGAAAAATGCTCTTGTGTTAAGGCGTTAGCAACCGCTTCTGTTGCACCAACATAAGAACCGTTTTCACGCCAAAGTTCATCTAACGATGCGTAGAGTTGTGAGCCGCGTTGGAGGAGCCTCAAATGCTTTGCATCTTTAAGAAGGTTTTGATATGCCTCTGACTGCTCATTTCCAATGATAGTCAATACAATTTTCCAATCATTTATTACATTTCCAGAAAATTGTGCCGAATTTGTCAAAGATACAATATCCTGTGTGTCAGCAATCAGCTTTTCACGGTTTTTTCCTTGAATCTTCTTTGTTGAGGAATACTGGCTCAGTGCAGACGCGAGAGATACATCTGCCTTTGAAGGTGGTTTATCAGCTCCTTTTCGGCCCAGTATATGCTCAATCAATGGAGTAAGAACCGCTGATTCAGTACAGCATTTTTGTGACCCGGTCTCTAAAATGCTAGCGATTGTTAAAGCGGCTAAGTATGGGCCAGCAGTATCAACAGCTACTTCGTGTTCAATAACTGGGCATTTTTTGCCGTTCTGCAACTGCTGCTCTCGCTGAAAAGAGTCTGAAACTTCCAGCATAAGCGCATTTGTTGGAACCAGTATGGCCAAGGACCAATCGGTTTTCTTCATCTCATATAAGCTTTTTTGGACTTCTAACACCTTGTATTTCAACACCAAATGTGTATATGGCAATTTTCGAAATGGGTATCGGCACACTGAAACATCTTTATATCGTTTCCCTGCGTTTTTGCCTTGCAATAAATCATTTCCAAATTCAGCAATGTCTTTTCCATTGCTACGATTGTTCTGCTGCCCAAAATCGAAAATCTTCGGTTTAAAAGATTCAATAAATTGTGTAATTCTTTTTGGATCAGCTCCTCTAAAGTCGTAAATTCTTTGTTCCGGATCGGCCAATGCTATTAGTTTCGACTGGGTTCCTAATAATTGAATCAACTGCCACTCATCGGCACTGGTATCTTGAAATTCGTCAAGAATTATAACAGGATACATAGCACAAATTATTTTCTTGAGTGCGTGACTTTCGGTCAGAAGCCGTGTGCAAATATTTGCGAATATATCAAAATGAACCGTTCCTTCCGTGTTGAACATTTCGAGCATTTTCTTTTTCCGTTCCACCTCATTTAGCCCCGATAAACGGTGTCCAGATTCGTGAGGCGGTAACAGATGGAGTGGCTGTGAATTGAGCAAATATCCGTGATGCTTAATTATATTCCAAATGAAACCGTGGTAAGTATTGATTTCAATCTGTTTTTTAATTCTTGAGGTATAAGTTCGCCTGCTTGTTCTTCTACTCTTGATATAGTTGCACGCGCAAAACTCAAGAAAAGTATCTTTTGCGATTTGCGAATAGTATTTGAGTCGGCTGTCAACTCTTTCGCCTTAAATAGCGCAATAGTTGTTTTTCCGGATCCCGGTCCACCCATAATGAGCAAATTACCATCCGACGCTAGTATCTCATTTCGCAAATCATCTTTTTTGAACTCTATCATACTTCACCTTCGGTCATAACCGAAACAGCCTGAAGCGAATAAACCGATTTTTCTATTGCAAATATGGTCTCAGTTATGAATTTGGGCATTTCACTTTCAGAACAATATTCAATTAATTCAGCAAGCGACCCATCTCCTTTTTTGTGTTTGAAAAAAGCCTTCATAATTTTATAGAGTTTCTCAAATTCCATACCCGTCCGTGGTGCTTCAGTACTCAAATTAGATGGCCACTCATTATCTTTGACAAGTTTCAGCCCATATTTTAACAGCGTATCTTGGTTCACTCCTTTTAATACAACATCTTCTATTCCGTGCTCTGTTGCCTCGTACATATAGTCAACTGCAACTTCTATCTTCTTTCGTACATCATCATCTTGCTTGTCAAAAATTGCGTATACTGTTTTACCCATCTTCTTATAGTATTCACCCAATGGTGCCACCTGTGTATCCGTATTTGCCTGTACAAGAGCTATGCCCAGCAAATCGAAAGAACAATTTCTTTCCGGATGCAGGCGTTGAAGTTTTTTCGCCGCTGTTGAATAAACATCATACTCGGTTCTTCCTTCAACAATAAGCACACGCCGGGCCAGCAACGATTCGCAAAAACGCCTTCTCATTTCTTCTCGGTATGCCTTCATTTTAACCGTAGGCGGCATTCCAGCTGGAGCTGCTGTAAGATCCCCATTTGTTTTAGAAATTACCAATATTTGATCGGGTGGGAATTCCTCAATCACATATGGCGAATGGGATGTGAAAAGAGCCTGTGTAGATTTTTCTATCACAGTTGAAATTACCCTTTTCTGAATATGGGGAGGTAAAGCAATTTCTGGCTCTTCCATTGCAAAAATTACATTTTCTTTTATATCAGCAATGATTGACAAGAGCGAAAGTACAAGCGTATTAACAGTTCCCGTCCCCTGATGCGTATATGGCGTCAAGTATTCAGTACCATCTTCGCGATACGCTCCAGACCCCATAAAAACCGTAAGCACTTTGCGCAGATGTTCTCGAGTCAAATTTGAAACTTTTATTTGCGGCTTGTCTGCCGCCTCGTACGAAACAATGTTTGATAGCGAGTCCTGTACCGATGTCAATATGTCTGAAACGCCTAATTCAGACTCGTTTGCCACTGAAACGCCCTTAAGCTGCTTGAGAACATCCTCCCACATTTGTGGTTTGACCTCTTTCATCTGGAGAATTATATCCAGCAAGGACCCTCTCTCTAGGCTTAGTGCGCGGCTTCCTGTTCTAAGGGTGCGTAAGTATAGAAATCCACAATTTCGTTTATCTTTTTTTCTAAATAATTCAGGTGTGCTTCCTTCGCGAAGTGTCTCAGCAAAGTATGTTTGCCCTTCAAAGTCATCCTCTTCTAAATTATAGTTTCCTTGAAAGGCTAGCCTGAGGGCCGGTTCGACTGACTCTACATCCGTACTGCTCGCAGGAGGCCCGCTTATAAGAGCTCCTTTACATCTATCCCACCACTCAATGTGATTTCCAAAATATATTTTCTGGTCTACACTTAATCCGATAACTGTAACTTCTATTTTAATCTGGACCGGAGTATCGTTTGCCAAATATTCTCCCGCATAAAAATCGTGTTCATCTATTACAGGACTTCGTGAAAGACGATCTGGTCCCATAACCAAATCAATAGCCTCAAATAGAGTGGATTTTCCTGAGTTGTTATCGCCGACAAACACTGCATTTTTGCTTACTAAAATAGACGCATTTTTGATCCCTCGAAAATTTGAAACATCAATTTTACATATGTTCACAACTGCATCCCCCTCTACAAACAACTTTGAATTTTAACAAGGCACTTTGCTTTTTAACTGCAAAAAATTAACTCAGCAATCAGCTTTTCCTCATCTCCCGATACACCACATCGGCCAATGCGCTCATAATGGCATTGTACTTGTGCTGATCCTCAAAGAGAGAGGTGTAGGTATCCTGCGATTCCAGATAGCTGTCCTGAGCCGCTGCTCCGAAGGCCTTAGGGAAAATGCTTTCCACAAAAATCTGCGGATCTGAGGTCTGCGCCATCTTGGTCAGCTTCTTGTCGGCCATCAGACGGCTGCGCAGAGCCGTCAGCAGCACTTTGTCTCCCTCGGTGAATTCACCCTTGTACTTTTCGTTGATCTTGGCGATGATCTCATCCAGCGGCGACTTTGTGTCCAGTCCCATTGCACCCTTTTGCTTGGCCGGTTCGTACACGCCCTTCATCTGTTCCAGCTCAATGCTTCCGGCGAAGGTCTTTTGCAGCTTGTAGTATTCCAGCTTCAACTTGCCCTCAAGGTCCACCATATCCGTGGTTTCCGCAGGCAGCAAATTGATCAGATAACAACAGAATACATATTCCTTGTGCAGTTCCTTATCGAACATCCGCAGGATCTGCGAAATATAGCCGTACCACTTAATGAGATTGCGCACCTGACGGCGGAACTGATACCGCTCGTTGGGCGTTTTTTGATTATAACGGTCTGCCACCGGCTTCAACACACTGGTCATTCGCCCCATCGCCCGGGCATCCTGCCGGCCTGTGCTGAAATACTCCTTGGCAAAAGCCTCAATATCTGCATCGTTATAGACCGCAAATCCCCGCAGCTCCTTCTGCGTCTGATAGATCAGGTCAGCGTTGACCTCCTGCGAAAGCGAGGTTTCTTGATAGAACGGCTGAAACGCCTCCAGAATATCCTCTTTCTTTTTGGCAAAATCGAGAACGAAAGTGTCCACCTTGCCGGTGCAGGTGCGATTCAATCTGGACAGCGTCTGCACCGCTTTGACGCCCTTCAGCTTCTTGTCCACGATCATCGTGTGCAGCAGCGGCTCGTCAAAACCGGTCTGGTACTTCTCGGCAACGATCAGCACATTGAAATGGTCGTGGAATTCCGCCTTGGTCTGTGTTTCGGCGATGTGCGTTCCATCCGCACGAACATTCAGCTTCGGCTCGGTATACTCCTCATCACCGTCCTGCACAGCACCCGAAAAGGCCACCAGCACCTGCACATCGTTGTACTTCTGCTCCTCTATGTAGCGTTTGACCTCGTGGTAGTAGCGCACTGCCGCAAGGCGGGACGAGGTAATAACCATCATTTTACCCCTGCCGCCGATCTTGTTTCGGGTGGTTTCCCGGAAGGTCTCCACGATGATCTGCGCCTTTTGGGAGATGTTATACGGATGCAGCTCCTGATATTTGCGGATCACCTTAGCTGCACGGCTGGCGGGCACATCCGGATTATCTTCCGAGGTTTTGACGATTTTGAAGCAGGTGTCATAGGTCATATAGTTCTGGAGCACATCCAGAATAAAGCCTTCCTCAATGGCCTGCCGCATACTGTAAATGTGGAACGGATGAAAGCTGCCGTCCTCATATTCCGTGCCGAACAATTCCAGCGTCTTGTCCTTGGGCGTTGCGGTAAAGGCAAAGAAGGACAGATTCTTATGCCGCCCCTGAACGGTCATTTCCCGCATCAGGCGATCGTCCGGGTCCAGCTCTTCTTCGGCCTTGCCTTCGATCTCGGCGTATTCCCGCAGAGCGTCCTCGGTATCCGCAAGGGCGGCTTTCAGTTTCAGAGCCGAGCTGCCGGTCTGGGAGGAATGGGCCTCGTCCACGATAATCGCAAAGTTCCGTCCCGCTACTTTATCCACTTCCTGATAGATGACCGGGAACTTTTGCAAGGTGGTGACGATAATGCGCACGCCGCCGTTGATGGCGTCCCGCAGGTCCTTGGAGGTCTTATCTTCCCCGATGGTCTCAATGGCGCCGAGGGTGTGGTCAAAGCCGGAAATGGTCTCTTGCAGCTGTGCATCCAGCACGGTGCGGTCAGTAACGACGACCACGCTGGAGAACACCGGCTTGTTCTCCTCATTGAACAGCGAGGCCAGCCGGTAAGCCGTCCACGCAATGGAATTGGACTTGCCGCTTCCGGCGCTGTGCTGGATCAGGTAATTATGCCCGGCTCCGTTCTGCCGGACATCGGCCAGCAGCTTGCGCACCACATCCAGCTGATGATAGCGCGGAAAAATCAGCGTTTTGCCGTCCTTCAGGTTCATAAACTTCTGGACAATGTCCATCATACTGTCCTTCTGAAAGACATTCTCCCACAGATACGCCGTCGGGTAGCCGTTTGGGTTTGCCGGATTGCCCTTGCCGCCGTCGTTTCCGGCTCCGTTGGAGCCCTGGTTAAAGGGCAGGAAATAGGTGTTCTTTCCGGCGAGCTTTGTGGTCATCCACACCTCGGTGTGATCCACGCAGAAATAGGCCAGAATACGCTTGTTGAATTGGAAGCAAAGCTCCCGCGGGTCGCGGTCATACATCCACTGCCGCTTGGCATCGTCCACCGTTTGGCCGGTGTACTGGTTTTTCAACTCAAAGGCGAATACCGGGATGCCGTTGAGCACCAGCACCATATCCACGCTCTTTTTCGTGTCAGCGGAGAAGTACCACTGGCGATAGCACTCGATGGTGTTTGCCGCCCACTGGGCAGCCGCCGCCTGATTCAGAGCAGACTCCGGCTTAAAATAGCACACCCGAAAACGCAGACCACGGTGCTTAAAACCGTGGCGCAGGACAGAGAGCAGTCCCTCCGTCTCGCAAGCCGTGTTGAACGCTGTGCAGAATTTCCGCACCGGGTCCACCTGATTGGCGTTTTCAAAACGCGCCCATTCCTTGGGCTGGGTGCGCTGGACGAAGTCGATCAGGGTATTCACATAGAGCCCCTGTTTGGCATCATAGGTGTCTGCGCCCTTGGTATATCCGCCCGCCGGGGAGAGAAAGAAGGATTCTATATCTGCTTCAAAACGCTTTTCGGTGGTGATCATAATTCGTTCCCCTTATGTAAAGTTATCCTCTGTTGTGCTTATTAAAATACACAGCGATAACTGCACAAAACTCTGCCATTGCCTGCTGCTGATAAGCAGGATCGATTTTGTCGCAGCCGTCCAGAAAATCAGACAGTGCCTTCGCTGTGTCCTGTACCTGCTTGACCTGCGAAAAATGGTGCTGCATTTGCGCCTGCTGCTGAATATAGTCATAGTTCCAAATGTTGTAGAATGGATTCATTTATACGACCTCCTTCTTGCCCGTCACATACTCATAAATCAGGGATTTCTTGTAGTTTTCAATTTCGGTCAGGTATTGCTGTTTCTTGACAATCAAAGCATCAATACCAGCACACTTTTCGTTGAGATATTCAGCAATTTCTTCTTGTTCACTTTGTGAAAAAACTATAAAAGGAACATTTGCCAGCTTATCTTTTGTAAAATGCGGGATAGTTGCTTTATTGCATACAACATCGATATACCCTTTTTTGACTAGACATTCAAGTAGATACCGCAAGTATCGTATATTTGATATTCCTTTTGACCGGACAATCATTATGGAGTTTTGAATATATATCGGGACATCGGTGCTCGCAGCTATAGCGCACCCACCAGCACCAGCGCCACCCTCAACTACTAACAGGTCTCCATTTTTTACGCAATACTGTTCTTTTTCATCAGGGCTAAACCACATTTTCTTTTTTTCTCCGTTTGATAGGCCTTCAAAATGGACATCTGCTGCACAATAATAGGATTCCAATGTATAATTATCATCTACAGGGGCTGAGCACAGCATCTTCCCGAGAACGATATCAAAATGTAAGCCTACTCGACTGATAGGAATACCAGCTGGAATTTCCCCAATCCACTCAATGCCGCTGCCCTTCATCGGCCTGTCGCCACGGATGCCCTTGGTGACTGCCTGCGTAATGACCGCCTGTTTCAGCTTTTTGTATTCTTCAATGGACGCACGGGTCTTTTCCAATACAGTGTCAATCTCGGCGCACTCTGCATCCAAAAACGCCGCAATGCGCTCCTGCTCCGGTACTGAGGGTGCAAGAATCTTTAACCATTTGATACCGTCCCAATTTAGTCCCTGCCTTACGCCTGCACCCATACCATAAAAGCCTTTTGCAATGTCAAAAGAGTGCAGGTAGTAGTACAAGTATTTAGGGCAGAAATTGCTGCGATTTCTTATTGTCAAATACGCTGAAGTAATAATACCTCGTTCTTCTGCAAGGCCGACCCTTAAACTTGTATGGTCGTTTTGGAGATCTGTGAGCCTTAAAACGATGTCGTCTTTTTCAATAATGTTATATCCATCAAAGCTTTCCGGCAACAACCCCTCAACCGTGTCAATGCTCTTTCGCTTCACTTTACCATAGCTTAGTGAAAGCAAATTTTTCTCTTGCAACCCAGTATTTTTGCATTTCACTTGCAGGAAAATCTGAGCAATAGTGTTCATTTTCCACGCCCGTGGCATTGCTCCAATCCAAGCAATCCCGCTATCTTTCATTTCACGCATTTGCCGTCAGCCCTCCTTATGGAACAGCGTGTTCAGGCTGTCGGCAATCTCACGCTCCAACTTTTGAATCCGCTCCACAATGTCGTCCACCGGCTCCGGCGGCTGATACTCATAGAAATAGCGGGTCATCGGAATTTCATAGCCCACCTTGGTCTTGCTCTTGTCGATCCACGCATCCGGGGCGTAGGGCAGGACTTCCCGCGCAAAATAAGCGTCAATGTCCTGCACCAGCGGCACATTTTCGGTATCCCGCAGGGCGGTGTCCGCCACCGGCTTACCCCGCTTCATCACGATCTCGCCGTTTTCATCCCGCTGCGGACGCTCCACTACAATTTTGTTGTAGCCGAACTCCTCACTGCCGAAAATCTTGCTCTCGCAATACACGCCGAACTTGTCCCCATACACGGCATTGTTCCGGTATTCGCCGTAGGCCTGCACGATCAGCTCCCGGCAATGGTCGCTGATGTCGTTGCGCTTGGTGCCGATGGCTTTGCGGCGCTGTTCATAGCAGTGGGATGCGTCAATGAGCTGCACCTTGCCGCAGCGGTAGGCGGGCTTGTCCTTGCACAGCACCCAGATATAGGTGGAGATGCCGGTGTTCATAAACTGGTCGGTGGAAAGCTGAACAATGGCGTCCAGCCAATCGTTTTCCAAGATATACTGGCGGATGTTGCTGGGGCCGCTCCCGGCATCACCGGCAAACAGCGGCGAGCCGTTCTGAATGATCGCCATTTTGCCGCCCGGCGCCAGCTTGGACAGGCCGTTGAGCACAAAAAGCTGCTGGCCGTCGCTGATTTTCGGCAGACCGGGCGCAAAGCGCCCCAGCTCGCCCTTGGCAGCTTCGTCCTCCACGGCCTTCTTTTCCCGCTTCCAGTCGATGCCGAAGGGCGGATTGGAAATGCAGTACCGGAAGGTGAAGCCCGGAAACTGATCGTCGGAGAGCGTATCACCGAACCGCATATTATTGGGATCGCCGCCCCGGATCATCATATCCGCCTTTGCAATGGCGAAGGTGGAGGGGTTAAACTCCTGCCCGAAGCAGGTCACCTCCACATCGCTGTTCAGCTCGTGGATGCGCTCCTCCATACAGGAAAGCATCTGTGAGGTGCCCATCGTCATGTCGTACACGGTCACATTGCCGTCATCCAGCTTGGCATCGCACAGCAGCAGGTCGGTCATCAGATAGATGATGTCCCGGCTGGTGAAGTGCGCTCCGGCCTCCTCGCCAAAGGACTCGGAAAAGCGCTTGACGAGATCCTCAAAGATATAGCCGCAGTCCACGGCGCTGATTTTATCCGGGCCGAGGTAGCCCTTGGGGGAGTTGAACTCCTTGATGACCAGATACAGGCTGTTGCACTCCACCATACGGCGGATGATGTTGTCAAAATCGAACTTGGCCAGCACATCCTGCACATTGCCGGAGAACCCGGCCAGATAGTCCCGGAAATTCGCCTCAATGTTGTCCGGGTCGGCCAGCAGGCTCTCAAAAGTAAACCGGCTGGTGTTATAGAACTGATAGCCGGAAGCACGGGTCAGAAAGCCGTCGATAACCGCCAGCTTCTTAACCTTTTCATATTGCTCGATCACCGCATCGTGGGTGGGCAGCAGGCAGTCGTGAAACCGCTTGACCACCGTCATCGGCAGGATCACAAGGCCATATTCGTGGGGCTTAAACGGCCCGCGAAGCACATCCGCCACATTCCAGATCATCGTGGCCTTTTCCTGTATATTTACGCCCACGGCGCTGCTTTTTTCGTTAACCATTGTTTTCTCTCCTCATCCTACTGCCACTTCGACCTTTTTGCCGCTGAAGGCCACGCCGTATTTATAAATCGTCCTGACCCCGGCGGTCGTCAGCTCGGTTTCGTATTTCTTATCGTTGATCTGCTGCAAGGCCGTCTCGGACAGCTTTTTCAGCTACTCATCGCTGCAATTTTTCTCCGCTTTCAGCTCAATCAGGATGCCCGGAAGTCCCTTTTGCGTGGGCTTCAGCTGAATGTCATAGCGCCCGTCGCCGGATTCCCGGTTGGAGGTCACGAAAGCGCCGCCCAGCAGGGCGCACAGACCCAGCATAAAGCCGTGGTAGAAATTCTCCCCGGCAGTATCGAAGGAGCTGACCGACTGGGTCAGCAGCGTCTGGATCTGCGCTTTCAGCCGTGCGTTATCGCCGGAGAAGATGGCTTCCTGAACGGAAATCGCCGTGGACGGCGGGATCAGATTCTCCAGCCGCTGCAAAATCTCCTTGTTATACACCAGAGAAATCTCCCGGTTGGGCAGGGAGACATCGCACATAAAATCGCCGCTGAAGGAGGGCGTGGTTTTCAGCGCCTTCAGATAGCCGGTCACCAGCAGGAAGCTGTAAATGGTGGAGGGATTGCTCTTGATCTGCGGATAGATCACGCCGGTGTCGATGAAGGTGGTGAAAGTCTCGCCGTTGACCAGGGAGGTCAGACGGTTATAAATCTCCTCGTCCGCCTGGGCAAGCACTTCCCCGATAATATCGTTGCTGCCGGTGGAGACCCAGAAGGGTCTCGGCTCGCACTCGTTGCTGAAGTAGTTGACCACCGACCACGGGTTGAAAATTTCCGTCTTGCCGAAGCGGTAGCCGTCGTACCACTGGCAAATCTCGTCATACTTATCGGCAGCGCCGTAGTATTCCGCCATCTCCATCACCTCGTCGGCGGTGAAGCCGAAGTAGGCGCTGTATTTGTTGTCCAGCACGGAGTTGATGGACAGGTTGTTCATCCCGCTGAAAATACTCTCTTTTGCCACCCGCAGAATGCCGGTGAGGAAGCCGAAGGACAGGTGCTGATTATCCTTGAAACCGCCGGAAAACAGGTTCCGCATAAACCGGATGACCTTGTCGTAATAGTCCTTCTGGTAACCCTGCTGGATGGGGGTGTCGTACTCGTCGATGATGATAATGGGCGCAACGGCATAGTGCTTATGCAGCATAGCGGACAGGTCCAGCAGTGCAGAAGCCAGCTCTACCTCGCTGACTTTGCCGTCTGCCAGCTTTTCATAGGTCTTTTTGCTGTACTCGTCGCACTTATCGCTGGCCAGCAGCTCCTTGTGCCGCCGGGTCTCCTTTGCGAAAATATCCCGGATGGCCGCAAAGGTCTCCTCCCAAGTGTCGAACTTCACATCCTTGAAGGTCAGGAAGATCACGGGATACTTGCCCTGATAATCCCGGTACTTTTGGCCGCAGGCCCAGATCTTCTTATCCCGGAAGTAGACGGAGGTATCCTTGTCACTCTTTTCAAAGTAAGTGCGCAGCATATCCATATTCAGCGTCTTGCCGAAGCGCCGGGGGCGGGTGAACAGCGTCACCATCGGACGCTCGTCGATAAAGTCCTTGATCATCATCGTCTTATCGATGTAGTAGTATTCCGACGATGCAAGGCAGTAGTTGGACACGCCGATGGGCAGGGGCAGCTTCGGCGCACGCTCCGTCTTGCGAAAAGCGCCCGTCTTGAGCCGCTGATCCGCCGGCTTCTGCGTATCAGCGGGGATCAGCCAACGATTGCCCTGCTTTTTCGCACCGGCGATTCTCCCATTCTTGCAGAGCGTCGCAACTCTCCGCTCCGTTATATTCCAGCGCACTGCTGCCTCTCTTACCGAGATCATTTCAGCCATAGGGGATACCTCCACGCACAAAATCACAAGTACATTATACCCGGATAAAAGAATAATGTCAACAAGGTTCGGAACAATGCCGTTTCAAAACGGCATTGTTCTTTTCTGCATACAAAGCAAGCGGAGGCCATCGACCTCCACTTGCTCATCATCCGTATACAATTTCCTGCATTACGACCTCATTTGCCCGATGTCGGATGCCGTTCATCTTCCGCACCCACGCCTGCGGGTCATTGGCCTTTACCTCCTCCGTCACGCCCTCGGTGTCTGCGTATTGTTCTACCAGCCGAAGAAAGAGTTCCTGCGCCTGCTCCTCGATGTCTGCAAGGTGCCCGTCCAGCGTCCCGGCGGTCAGCAGGTTATAATACAGCACCCGGTGATGTTCCTTCAGATAGGCTCGCCGCCGCTGGCCGTAAACACCAATGGGGCGTTCTTCTTCGGGTGGTAAGCAAACATCTGGCAGGCAGTAGTCGCCCTGCCTTGTGTAAGTGCCGCCCAGCTGCTCAAATAGCGATTCCATATGTGATCCTCCCATTCAAAATTTCCCCGGCAGGTCTGCAATGCAAAATGCACCCGCCTTTCGGTTACAGTCTACCAAAACCGAAAGGCAGGTGCGAGTGTGCGAATTTCTGAATCGCACATTATTTCTTCATCTTCCTGCTGAATTCATTCAGCGTCTGGATATGCCAGAGGCTTTTGCGGGTGATGGAGCGGAAGGTCAGGGAGCAAAAGAAGTCCACGAGAAAAATTTTCGGGATGCAGAACTTCAGTCCCTTTTGAAAGGCTTTCAGCGACCCGCGGCTGCACCAGTTGTGGACGGTAGTCAGGGTGTAGCCGGTCAGGGTCACCACATCCTTTACCGTGACCACATCCGGGTATTTGCGCAGTAGCTTTTCATAGAAGACGTGCATCTGCCGCAGCGTGTCCTCCGGCAGCTCCTTGGAAAGCCTCGCCACATAGTGGGTGCCGTACCAGCCCTTCGGCGCAGAATAGAGTTCGGGGAAAATCGCCCGCTCCTCCAAATATGCTTTCACATCCTCTTTTCGGATTTTATAGCACCGGGTTTTCTTACCCGACCACTCGCAGGGCACCTTGCCGCTTTTGAGCAGGTGCAGCGCCGTGGACTTGCTGATGTGGCAGATTCGGAAGAATTGCTCCTTGTTCATTACCTCGGGAACGCTGTCCCAGTTAACAGGGAATACATCCATTTGTAACACCTCAAAAATAGATTTTCGTCGGTTGGAAGCTCTTTTCTGCGGTGTATGGCCGTCTCCCGATTTTTCTCTCCTATCTTCCCGCATTTCTCTCCAAAATCGGAAAAAATGCCGATTTGAACCCACTTTCAAAAAAGCCCGTCCCGCAAGGCTTTCCGAGCGAAAAAGCCTGATTTCAAGCGGCTTTCGGCGGGTACGGGGCTTACAGAAACGACCCCAAAACGGACACCCCCGTCACAGTTGCATAAAAGACTCGAAATCGTGTAGGCCAATGGCCTGTCTAATTCCGCAAACCCTTGATTTTACTTGGGTTCTCGGTTTATCTACGCTTTCAGAAAATTGAATATCTACGCTTTTTCTACGCTTGGCCCAGCAAGCTGGGCTTGCGTTGAAAATATTCGGAGGAGTACTCAAGTGGTGAAGAGGCGTGACTCGAAATCTCGTAGGTCGGGTGACCGGCGCGTGGGTTCGACCCCCACCTCCTCCGCCAAGGGCTTATAATGGATGTCCATTATAAGCCCTTTTCACTTGTCAGGCAGACTCTCCATTTCGGATGAACATTCCACTCATGGCAGAGGCGGATTGTTCTTGCGCTGAGAAGTCCAGGTGGGCGTAGATATCTGCCGTCGTGGAGAAGGTGCTGTGGCCCAGCCAGAGCTGAATCTGTTTCATGGATATTCCATTACTCAGAAGGAGGCTGGCACAAGTGTGCCGAAGGTCATGGAAGCGTATTTTCCTCAGATCATATTTTTTAATGATCCAGGAAAAATGTTCTGTAACATAATTGGGCCGCAGAATTTTTCCACACTGATCGACGCAGATGTATTCAAGATAATCCCTGCAGTAAGACTTTTTGAATAAGCGGCGGTACATCTCCTGCTTTTCTTTTTCTTCTCGCAGTAATTTCTCTACCACTGGAATGAGAGGGAGTGTGCGGAAACTGGACTTGTTTTTCAGCATATCCTCACCCACAGGCACAAATTTCCCATTCACTTCTGATTCGATAACCTTATGACAGATAGAGATGGTCTTCTTCTCCAGGTCAATGGCACTCCACCTTAGTCCAAGGACTTCGCTGCGCCGCAGACCATAATAGGCGGCAATTTTCACACATAATTCCAGAGGATCGCCTTCCACTGCGTCAAATAGGTCCAGCATTTCATCCTCGCTGTAGAATGAGCCATGGTAAACATTTTTCTTGGGGCGGTCTACCTGATCGGCGGGGTTCTTCGCGATAACATCCTTTTTCACCGCTCCCTGCAGTGCCTTGCGAATCACCGCATGGTAATGGATCGCGGTATTTGTAGTACAATTATCCGCCAATATTTCTTGGTAGAACTCCTCAATGTGTTGCGGTTTCAAATCCATCACCGAGATGTTCATGGGCTTGAAGTGGGGGATAATCCTTGCTTTGATCATATTGGCATAACTTTGATATGTTGCCGTGGCAATTGTCGGGCGAGCTCCTGCCAACCATTTTTCCATGTAAGCGGTAAACTCCATTTTGGCATCAGGGTGTATGTCTCTTTCATTGGCCTGTTCTTGTGCTTCTTTTTGAAGGCGTTCTTCCTCTTGCCGTTCAAATTGGCTGCGGATTTCTTCAAATGCTCTCTTGGCTTTTCGCTCACTGACTTCGGCTACGAGAAGTTTGGTGGATACCCATTTGACTTTTCGTTTGCCGTCTACTTTGATGTAGAGGACCGCATAGTAATAACCATTTTTTTGTTGCAGGCATCCTGTTATCATAATGAACTCCTTTCTGAATAACAAGTACATATTTGCCTGCTGTTGACACACACAACATACCACATGGCGGTTCGAATAGCCATAGTACAAATGGAGAAAAAGCACCGGACTTTTCTACGAAAACTGTAGTGCCGCAGGCATTGTGGCCGTTTTATCGAAGGTCGATGTGACACATTTCTTCACCCAGCAGGTATTCAATTACACAGACTTTCGGGATTTTATAGGCTCTACCGACTCGAACGCTACGGATCTCTTGATCAGCCAAGAGGCGATAGGCCAGTTTTCTGCTGATGCCTCCCAGCATTTTGCGGAGATCATCTACCTCAACGACATCAGGATAATTTTCAAACATGACTGCGTTTTTCATCTTGTGAGCCTCCTTTGAAAAGTACCGCTCACCGGGCCAGTAAGCGGCCCTATTTTTGTTTATTGAGAGATATATGGATTCACCTTAAAATGGACGAAAAGCGCCGGATATCTCAAACGGATATCCGACGCTTTTGGTCTATTGAAAAAGAATTTATGATATAACCAAAAATCAACTGTTACACTATAATTTCATCAGTTATGACTGCTGAAATTAGCCGCATATTGGAATAAAACCATATATGCTTTTTCAATTCTTCGTACATGCAGATATTGAATGAAGACTTCTTAATAGCTGAGCTTGATCCTCCTTTTGTGGTCGAAGGATCAAGGGGTTATAAGGGGTTACACTCTCTCGGACGGTCAAAGAAGCCCTCGAAGGCACTCGCTTTCGAGTTCAATGATGTCGCCTATCGGTATCTTTAAACCATCGGTCAGGATCAGTACCTGTTCTGCCTCATGGATTCGTTTCAGTCTCCCGGTTGATACGATATACCGGCCGCCGTCTTTCTTCTCGTCAGGCTGGAACCAGGTCACCATGATTTCCGGCTGCTCCTTGATCCGCTCCAACAGCAGTTGCTGTTTTAAATCCAAAACTGCCCTGGCGTCCTCATCCAGCTCCATGCGCTGATCGGTCAGCCGTGCCGTTTCTGCAAGGGCAGTGCTGTGACCTGACAGGGCCGCAAAGGGCGCAAACTGAGCCGCACGGTCTGAGAGGGGCATCCTTGGATGCTTAACTGAGGTGGGGTGCGGCAGATTGATGATGTCATCGTAGGGGCCTGTCATGCGTGATGCCCTCCAATCGTCTGATTCCGATCCTTCGCGGTGGCGCCCTCCTCCAGATTCATGCCCTTGAGGATGGCGTTCTTGCCGTAGCGCTTCTTGATTCCCAGCATGGCCTCCTGGATCTTCCGCTCCCGAGTGTGGGCGGCCTCGTCCGCCTGCTCCTGCTGTTTCTTGGCGGCGTAGTCAGTAAACAGGTCCAGCTGCTCCGCCTCCCCGCCTTTGGGGGCGCTGGCCTCGTCCAGCAGCCGGTTGGCGCTGATGCTCAGCCGCCGCACCAGCAGGTCACGGTCCACGATCCGGTCGTAGAGGGCAGTTGCCGCTTTCAGCAAATCACTGGCCGAGGAGGTGTAGGGGAAATTCTCCGTGCCAACAGCGTGCTTGGGGATACGCCGCCCATAGCGGTCGGTGGTCACCGGGCCCTGGTAGTTCCGGCTCCGCTGGGGATCGTCCAGGTTCTCCCGGTCGTAGCCCACGGTCAGCACCAGCTGGTTGGTCACCAGTCCCTTATCCACCAGGTCCAGGGCCAAGGCGTCCGCCATCTCCCGCACCACCAGTCGGGCCTTCTCAAAGGTATAGGGACACTGGAGCACTTGGCCGGAGACGATGCTCTTGTGCTCTGGCTTGTAAGCCTTCGCGTCCGCGATGGTACAAGGCTCCCAGCCCCAGGCATGGTCGATGAGCAGTTCGGCGTTGACGCCGAAGAGTTTGTATAAAAGCTCCTCGTTGTAGTAGTCCGTTGGCTTTCCGATGGAGCACCGTGCAATGTCGCCCATGGTATAGAGGCCGTGGGCCTCCAGCTTAGCAGCGTAGCCCTTGCCCACCCGCCAGAAGTCGGTGAGTGGACGGTGGGTCCACAGGAGCCGCCGATAGGTCATCTCATTCAGCTTGGCGATACGCACCCCATCCTTGTCCGCATGGACATGCTTGGCCACGATGTCCATGGCGATCTTGGCCAGATACAGGTTGGTCCCCATGCCCGCCGCGGCGGTGATGCCGGTGGTCTTCAGAATGTCCAGGATGATGGTCCGGGTCAGCTCCCGTGCCGTCATCTTGTAGGTGTCCAGGTAGTCGGTGACATCCATGAACACCTCGTCGATGGAGTAGGGGTAGATGTCCTCCGGAGCGATATATTTCAAATACACTTGATAGATTCTCGCACTCCAATCAATGTAGTGTGCCATCCGGGGCAGAGCCACGATGTAGTCCAGGGCCAGAGAGGGGTCCTCCCGCACCTCCGGGTCGTGCCAGGATGTGCCGGCGAACTGCCCGCCGGGGGCGCTCTGCCGCCGCCGGGCGTTGACCTCCTTTACCCGCTGCACCACCTCGAACAGCCGGGCCCGGCCGGAGATGCCATAGGCTTTCAATGGGGGAGACACAGCCAAGCAGATGGTCTTTCCTGTACGGCTCAGGTCCGCTACCACAAGGTTGGTAGTCATGGGGTCCAAGCCCCTTTCCACGCACTCCACACTGGCGTAAAAACTTTTGAGATCGCAGCAGACATAGGTTCGCTCCTTCATGCTCCGGTCACCCCCTATCTCCATCTTCGAATATACTTTCAGAGTCATTTTAGCACATTTGTTCCAGTTGTTCTATTGTGAAAAAACACCATTTTAAGCGCACTGGCAATGGAATGCGGAATATTGAGAATTGACTTCCGAATTTTAAAGTGACATACTTCCATATTTCTGCTCCGCAAGACTTTCAAGTGCATCCTCTTTCGTCTGGAACATCCTCCACGGAGATACCCGATGATATAGTCCAGTATGGCTTCGAACTCCGAAATATACTCCGTCATAGCTTTCCACAATATATTCGGAAGTGCTCTTTTTTGCTTTGTTCGTGATTATTACGCAAGTATCGCCCTTGCGCCATCCATAAGGGAAACTGACTTTTGCCTGAGTATCATCTATCTCTTTGCCCATTTGACATCTCCCGTCCTGTTCAGAGCAATAGACCAGGGAATGCTGGCCCATTCCCTGGTCTATTGTGATCAAACTTCCAGCTCGGATATCTTCTCCCACTGGAGGATATATTTCTGATCTATAATTTGATTTTCATGGTAGTGGCCGAAAAACCAGTAAGCAAATTTGCATCGCTGGCTGATTGTTTCAAGGAAGTCCGTCAGTTCATCCATCCCATAAGAGGGGTTGAGTTTTCGCACCACACTGCTGGGAGCGCAATGGGTCAGGATACAGTCCACCGTCCAGTTGACCCGTTCCAAGTTCGCCAGGGCCTCTTGGTATTCTTCTGGGGTGGGCATCTCCTCAGACCACCAACTCACACCTTTGACCCGGAACATAGCCCGCATCCGGCGCATCAGCCAATACTGGCGCTCGAAATCTGGAGCGGCAGGATCAAGGATTCCATCCTGAATATCATGGGAGGCCGCACCGCCCATGGTAAACCATGTGATACCACCGAAGTTGAAGACCTGTCCCCGCATAAGGTGCAGGACATGATTCCGCGCCACATGGACCCGTCCGCCGTTCCATTCTTTTTCCGGTAGAGCGTCCAGCAGGTCGAAATTCTCATGGTTCCCGTCCACGAACAGGGTGGTAAAGGGCTTTTCCTCCAGCCAGTCCAGCCAATACTGATCTTTGGGGCTTCCGTCCCACAGGCCGCCGAAATCGCCTGTGATGATGACGCAGTCCTCTCGGCTCATCTCTTTCTGCTGGGGGAAGTATTTACTTCCGAAGCGTTGGAAGCCGCCATGAGTATCTCCTGTGATGTAAATTGCCATTCCGTCACACCTCTTAGCCTACAGGGTCATTTTCTGTTGGCCTGGCAACGGGGAACTGATCTCCGCATCGGTTGCCGTGCGGATTCCAGGGCCATTTCTGGTTTTTGCTGTCACCAGCAAGCCATCCTGAATGAGCTGCCCCACCAACTCCTCCACGAAACGGTTGGCAAGATCATGATTGCCTTCCTTATCACAGAGCCTGTGTACAGAGAAATTTTGAGCAACATTCAAAACAACCGGGCCCGTTATATACAGGTTCTTGCGTTTTGTCCGGCACCGCTCCAGGATCGCTTGCATGATTTCCTCTCGTTTGCTCTCCAGCCGCGCCAGGTATTCCTCATCCGTGAGCTCCCAATACCTCTCGTAGCAGTCGTAACCATAGCAGTGGAATGTCTTTGCGTTTTTCAGCAGTTCTTGGATGGCAGGGATTTCATCCACCCCTATGATACCACTAAAATTCATCGGATGCAGGTATAGATCCTGCTGACCTTTCGTGACAGTATCAGATATACCGTCTCCGCCGGGATGCAGATCCCAGTCCGCACTCTGGAACAGGCGGCGGCTTTCCTCTCGAAACTCAGTCGCGTCACTCTCGTCCGGCCAGCCGGAATCGTACTGATAGCGACTGCGAATCCGGAAGTAAACATTTCTGTATTCCACGCTTGTCTCACCTCGACTTCTCATTCACAGTGCTTTTTCAAACAATACCACAGTAGGGCGACAACATCTATTCACCAACACCACCAGAAAACCTGCCCGCAAAGCGGACTATTTTACCGATATCCTTCCGCCAAACCGACGCTGACGCCAAGCGCACGGTCAATTTGTTTCATCTCTGAGGTCCCCAATGCTCCGATCCGGCCTTTCAGCCTGGACTTATCAATGGTGCGGAGCTGCTCCAGCAGGATAATAGAGCCACGGTTCAGGCCCTCTGTATGCTTGTTCAGGCTCACATGTGTGGGCAGCCTTGGTTTTCCAAGCTTGCTGGTAATGGGGGCTGCGATCACTGTGGGGCTGTGGCGGTTTCCTACATTGTTCTGCAGAATGAGTACCGGCCGAATGCCGCCTTGCTCCGATCCAACCACTGGCCGCAGATCAGCATAGTAAATGTCGCCGCGGCTGATTTCCTGTCTGCAATATGTTTTCATGGAATACACCTCCTCAGTATCTTGGGCTTAATATCACAAAAATAGGGACCGCTTCCGCATCTCCCGCACTTGGTTGGAATGGCTGCTCGTATGGCATGTTCCGGTCAGTAAACGGGTTTTGGACAGAAGCGATCCCCATTGCTTCTGATATTAAGACTTCACATTTGTGTTGTCTTCTTCTGCGCTTGTATTCGACACTACTCCCCCAAGCGCGGAGCCAGCGCATATAGCGCCAACTCATAGGGCGATCTGTCTGAACCGCGGCTGGCTTCACCGCGTCATGGGAGTCTCACCCCCGGCAGGATCTCTGTCGGCCGCCCTCCTTGCGTGATCCCCATTCCGGTGGGGGCTGGGACTGGACGGAAGTATCATTGTCCCTGACGGAGTCATTGCGATACAGCTTGCCATCAGCTGTTTTGTGGACGGATGGACCCGCTTGGCACCTTATTTGGCCGTCGTTGATAGAGGGGAGATCCGGCAGGCTGGCACAACCGAACAAAAAATGAATAGGTGACTTCGTTTGCAGCCTGTACCAGAACCTCTACAGGTGGTCTTGGCGCATCCTCCAGCGTCGCTTGCCCCTTTTCAGAAGAGGCCCCGTCAGGAAGGTATTCAGACAATCGGATATTCTGTTTTCAAAGAGCATGCGAGGAGAAAGTTCCTCTCACTTGTATAGGGGAAGAAGTCGGCATTTTAATAACCCTCCAAACTCAATTTTCTAATATTTTTTTCAAATGCTTGAGTATGCGGACCTTTCGCTTATGTACCGCAGGTTGAGAAATGCCAAGTTCTTTCGCGTATTCAAGCTCACTTTGGCCCTTAAAAAATAAAGCCCGCACCAAGTCCCGGTCAGCAGCTGGTAATACTGAGATTGCTTGGTACAGAGCCTCTTTTTCCACCTGTTCGAATACGATATCATCTGGAACATTTATAGTGTCAATAAACTCCCGAAAGTTTTCATAGGCGCCATCCTGACTGCCAATCATCCCACTCATCTGGATCTCATGGTCAAAGAAACTCTCATCGTTGTCTTTGATATTCCATCTGGTCCTGCAATAAGCGTGATAGACTTCCTCTGTTACGGTAACTTCTTCGTATTCCCGAGTGCAGGTATTAAAAACGATAAGGGTATATTTCCTGCTGGATTCCATGTGCCTTTCCTCCGAATTTCAAGATTTTGATGGCGAATCAAAACCTTGAAATCAGGGGTACTTGGCAATATAAGCCTCCCAGCCCATGCCGGCCCTCCCACTGCCGGGCAGAAAAAGAGCCGGGTACGCATTGCTGCGTCCCCGGCTGCTCCCCGCCGCCATATTGCGGCAGGGAATGCAAAGGGCCGGGACGCTTCACATCGTCCCGGCTCTGGTTAGCTGGTTTTATTCATTTTTGCGCATACCTGCCACTGTACCGAGTATAGCAGAGGCAAAGTCGGAAGGGAGTAGGGATTGGGTCGGTTTTTTATCGGGAATTAGTCGGGATATAGTCGGGGCATATCGAGTTCACCTTGAAGCTCGGGCACTGCATACCCAAATAAACAGACAGAAAACAGGAAGAGAGCCTCCCGTTTCCGGTCATAGAATACGCTCCGTTCCATGTTCAGTTCATCCAACAGTTCTTTTTCTGTGCTGTTGAACCGATGGATGAACTGCTTGGTCAGGATCTCATAGTAGAGTTCTCCACGGTCAGGATAGCGCTTTAGGCGGAGTAGCGCCCGGTCGATCACATCCACCAGCATACGGCTCTCCATCACGCAGCAGACCTTTTCCTCAAATTCCTGGAGATCAATGTCCGGAGCGAAGTTCTCTAAATAGCAAAGGCCGGTGTCGGTATCCCGCTCTCCCAGTTCCCATGCGTATTCATGAAGTTCTTCCGCACGCTCACTGAGTACCCACACCACATCCCGGTAGATTTTCAAAATCAGTTTCACCCGGTGATATGCTGTTTGACCGTCAAAGCCAAGGGATTCCATTTGTTTTTTGCACTTACGTACAGTGACGCTCTCTTTCCTCATAGTTTTCTCCTCCTTCCTTGTTCGCTGAACTGCGAACAAAATGCGCAGCACCAAACACTTGATCCTATGAAAACTGGAGGCCCTCCTGAGCCAGAGGGCCATACCCAGTCGGATTCACAGCAGATTATGACTTTCTAACCGAATGCGCATGGCCTGTTTCGACACCTGAAAAATCTGGGCCATTTCCGCAATCAGCTGCTCATTAGCCTTTCCAGCGCGCAAACGGTAAAACCCTTTTTTGATTTGGGGCAAAGGCATCAACAGAGCAGTTGCCAATGCATCTGCCTGGCGTTCAATGAGTCCATTACTTTCGTCCAAAGATGTTTTTCCTTCATAGGCTGCCACATCTCCTGTGCCAGAGTATAATTTCTGATGCAGGACCCAATGACTCAACTCATGGGCACAGGTAAACCGCAATCTTCCGAGAAGCCTGTCCATACAAAGCCGCTCATCGATCAAAATAGTCCCCGCCTTGACCGCAATTAAGCGATAGCGCTTTTCCGCCAAATCATATAGGATGGCGGCTCCGTCATCAAAAATGGTTTCTCCAAGGATGCTCCCGTTTTTGCGGAGGCAATGATATTCCAGAGTCAGATTGAACTTCGTTTCTATCATCGTTTCAATGGGGACCGCTTGGGGAGGACCGTCCAACAAAGCAGGGTCATATTCCTGCAGGATTTTCCGTCCGATTGTTTCAATCGCGTCTAATCGATACTTCGGTACATGCAAGGAAATCCCTCCTCAGCTCGGACGCTTTCTCAGCATTTCCATAAACGCCCTCCATTCCTCGTCAGTAGCGTCTACTTCTTTTGCAACCCTCAACGCCGCCCGGACAATATCATGTTTGCGGATATAGTCTGGCAGATCCGCTGGGACTGACTGTCTGGACTCTGCTGCCAAATCCAAAAGAAACTCATGCTCTTGCTTATCCAACTCCAAAAAAGAGGAAATACGCTCTACAAATTCCCCCTCTGGCGCTGGCCGGCGCCCCTGCTCAATATCGCAAAGGTACCCATAGGCAATCCCAAGCTGTTTGGCGGCATCCCGGAGATTCAGCTTCGCATCTTTTCTCTTTGTGCTGATAAACGCTCCAAAGGTCATTCTCATTTCCTCCTCTCACGGGTAGTTCGCTCAACTGCGAACGCTTTATTTATATTATAACTGGTACAGATGTTCGATACAAGGGCAAAAAAAGAAATCAGGGTGAGGTGTTAAATTTTCATAACACCTCACCCTGCTCTTAAAGAAACAGGCGGGAGATTCGTTTCATTTCTTCCACACATTCCTTTGGCGCAAGGATTTTGATTCCGCCCATAAACTTGAATATCCATCCATAAAAGGTTCCGCTCGGATTGACCTCAATCTCGGCAACAAAATGGTCCGCATCGTATGGATGTGTTGGTACTGACTCCCCATAGTGGTCGATGATGGTTTTCATCAGCCGGTTTTCGCAAAGCAGTTTGACAATAGCTGTATGCCCGACAGCAAACATATCGATCATCTTATTGGTGTAGTCGGCCACATCAAAGTCTGCCTGGGAGATAAAAGTGGAATCGAGGATTTCGACTCCGGATAAGCGGTCCACACGGAAGTGCGCCATCCCCTGGTGCTTATGAGAATACCCAATCAAGTAGTAATGATCGTTTTTCCATTCCAGCGCATAAGGGTCCAGTTTATACCGATAACCGCCATGCTTGAGAACGCACTCTTTCTCTGGTGTGTACTCATAATACTGGAATTGGATCTGCCTGTTTTCCAGGATGGCATTCTGGATTCCATCAATGATGTAATAGACCTTCTCGTTATGTGGCTTGATGCGGCTTGATATAGCTGCCAAGCGCCGGAGCTGTCGGGCCCCTGACTCACTGGTCAATTGGCAAATCTTTTGGATGAGTTCATCTGTTTTCTCAGCGGAAATAATTTTTGAAGATGCAACCGCATCCGTCAGCATCTTAAGTTCGGGATATTCAAACAGGCGATCTCCAATAAAATACTGGTTCTGCGTGCTTTTGGTTACCACCACATCAATTCCGGCGGCAATAAGGTCTTCTAAATCCCCATATACAGTTTGACGGACTGTACTGATGCCCTTTCCCTTGAGATGTTCCATGATATCAGCTACTGTTGCGGGATGGTCTTCATCTGTACGCAGATAGAGGTATTTCAAAATCTCTAAAATCCGGATATTACTTTGTTTCTGCACAAGATACACCTCCAACTATCGGCCTTCATTGCCATCCCGGTTTCCTGAAGCATAACTGCCCATGCAGATGTCCAGCACCGCCCTTGGCGGCTGGATCAGGGCATCCTCATACTGGCACTTCCACTGGATCTCCCGGCTCATCTGGCCATGCGCTACACCATCTACGGTTTCTCCATCCTTGATGGGATCATCGTTGGCCAAAATGTAAGAGGCCAAGTTGTAGGCGTGGTTCACCACCCAGTTGGGGTCCATGCTGTGGAAGTGATACTGGAGGTCAGGCAGAAACAGGGTGCTCATTCCCACCGTGTCGATGAGCATATCCTCGGTGCCCTCAATGTTGAAGAAGCGGACATTGACGCCAAAGCGGATGAAGCGATCCGCTCCCTCGATCTGATGGGAACGCACATCCTCCGCCAGCAGGAGCTTGCCGCAGTTCTGGAAATAGAACGCCTCACAGGTGGGGTACAGCTCCGCCAGGGCCTCCACGAAGTCGGCGTCCAGGTTGGCCCGCTCCAGCGCCGGAAACGCCGCTGCCAGCATATCGGTGGCCACGACCTGATACCGACACTCCCGAAAGATCCGCTCCCGGTCCTCCTGGCAGTCCCACATCTGGCTCATCAAGAAGGCATCAAAGCCTTTGCCATTGAACTTGTCACACCCCATCACCATCAGCTGTACCGGGCACTTGCCGTCCTGAAATTCCGCGATATGATCCAGGGCGGCAAAGCCGACCATCTTTTTATCACGGCAGAAACACTCTACAGCGCCAATGTGCTTTTCCATCACAGCGGTCATCTCATCCTTGTCCGGCATGTCCACCGGCTGTTTGAACAACATCTGAATGAGATAGGGACCGCCAGGCTGGGGGCCTTTTTTGTCATCCAGGTTCTGCTGGAACACTTGATTGCTCATTTGGTTTCCACCTCCTGACGAATCCTCTTTAATAATCAAGCAGGATGGGCACCTGCTGTTCCTCGGCAAACCGCATTGCCCGCCAGAACATGGAGAAGGCAAATTTGGCCAAGGACTGAGTGTCATACTGGGTGTGTTCCGGGATGTCCGCCCTGCTGTACTGTCCATCTGCGTCTATGGTTCCGTCAATCGGGTATCCCTCGGTGTCGGCCCAGCCAAGGATGGTATCCTCATCGGCCTGCCACGCCAGCTGGTTCAGTTTCGCCAGCTCCTTCCGCAGACCGCCCAGGGTGGCGATCACCGCCTGATCATCGGTGGGCAGAGGGCCTTGAAACAGAAAGCTGTCGGCGAGGGGAAGCCACCAGGTTGTACCCCGAAACAGGGACCACACCCGCTCCTCATCCGATGCAAGGCGGGCGACCAGAGGATGCTCCCCAAAGATCCAGTCCTTTTCCACGGTGGGAGGCACCGGCTCATCGTATGTATGGCAGGCGGCCACCAGCAGCATAGCGCCGAAGGCATCCCAATCCGGTTTATCGGTGTAATAAGGCTTCTCGTTGTCCTCCGGCCAGGGAGTGTAGGGGGGCTGGCCCGGCTGAGAAATGGCGCTCAAAATCTGATCCCGCCAGTTCTCCACCGCCGCCTGGATCTCAGCCGGGGACAGTTCCTCCTCGTTGTCGGCGGATTCTCCATCCGGGGTGATCCGGTTAAAGGCATATCCGTTTTCCTCCGACCACTGCTGAACAACAGTTTTCCAGTTGTGAGAATAGTACCGGGTCAGCGTCCCGGCGTAGATGTCAAGTCCCATAGTGATACCTCCTTGATCTATAGTTGGTTCTTTGCCTTGAACAACTCATCGATCCGCTCCAGATCATACTCCAAGATCCAATCATGGAATTTGTGGTAAAGGGGGCGCAGCAGCTCCCGTGAGCCGCCCAGCACGTCCAGTCCCCGGTCATCGTACAGGTGGTAGAGGAAGGGACCAGGGCCGGTCAGATACACGCTGGACGTGAAGCCGCTCCAGCCGCCGATATCCCCCAGAATGATTTCCCGCAGGAGCCGCTCCGGTTGAAAGTTGATCTTGCTGAGAGCCCAGTAAAACTGTATTTGAGAATGTGTGTCCCCGTCCTCGTCCATCACGGGAGCTGTGATCTGTTCATGTGGGGCAGGGAGCGCGGCCCTCTGCTGGATAGCTGTCAACAAAGACCTGGCAGGTCCTTCCTCGGGATATCCGTCAATTCGCAGAATGTCCGGCGGCGCAGGAAGGCTTCGATAGATCGCGGCGGCTCGGTCCAGCGCCCCCTGAACATAAGCGGGGTTGGTTTTCAGCTTCGCCGCACGCCTGTCCAGATAGATTGGTTCCTCCCCGCCGATCTCAAACCGAATGCCCACCGGCGCATGGTAGAACAGCGGGTGTTCCAGCCGCGCCATGCCAAGACTATGTAAGATGGTTTCAAAATGCTCAGCAAACATCGCAAGCCTCCATTATCCTATCATCTCATACAGCAGAGCTCCGCCGCCCTGCACCAGTTCCAGATGGGAGCGCAGCGTTTCCAGCCCGCTTTGTACCGCCTCGGTGGGCAGATCCCAGTCTGGGGCAATTTCAGCGGCCAGCTCCGGGAAGTCCTGCTCCCACAGAGTTGCCAGCAGAGCAGACGCCAGTTCTCCTTCCAGCAGAGCGCAGTCCAGGGCGTCCTCCGCCTGGGGCGCGGAAAAGCGGACGTCCAAGTCCAGCTCGCTCTCACACCAGTCCCAGATGGCCATATAGACCGCGCCGGAGCAGCCGCCGCCCGACAGTTCCTGCCGCTGGCCATCTTTGAGAAGATAAAAGGATGCGATCTGTGACATGGCAATTCCTCCTAAATGCTGCTTGCTGATTACCCACAGAAATATTCATGGGCTCTATTTTTCTCTACAAATTATGATGCTTTTTCCTTCGGCGTTGATGCTATACAGGTCATCCAGATGAATGTGGAATCCATCCCCGCGAAGAGTTTCTGCCATCCCCAGAGCAGCTTTCGCCAATAGAAGCAGCCCCGCCCGGTTTCCCGTTAGCTTCAATTCATTTCCATCGGCATGAGTGGTAAAGGAGAGGTGAGTGTCCGGCTCCACTGGAAGGATGGGCAGTTGTTCATCATTGAATTGAATGGTCAGTGTTTTGGGTTGCATTGTTTGCCTATCTCCGTTTCTCCAGTCATGGTTTCTCTGTCAGTCCAAATTTCTGCATAATTCCCAGTAGCACATCGGCTTCCCGGATTTCCTCATTGAGCAGGTCATCATGGTCATGTTCCAGATGCTCCGCCTGATTGGAGATCCAGCCAAGCTGTTCCTCTGCCCGAGCATACTGTTGGTGGACAAACCAGTATTCACCCAAAAGACAGCGGGCCTGGATTTCGCTGACGATGTCCCCATCCTGACAGGAAAGAGCTGCCAACAAGCTTTCCAGTGCTTTTTCTTCAAGCCCTCTTGATAATTGCAGCTCTGCCTTTTGGAGATATAACTGTGTGGTCATAGAAAAACCTCCTCAATCAAAATCCAGCCAGACCAGGTGCTTTCCACAGTGGAGGCACCGGAACAGATAGCACTGCAGGTGTCCGCCATTGACAGATTCCCGGATCATTTCCCTTTGCTCATCGTCCCACATGGGGTCGTCCAGCACCTCCTCCAGCACACCCAGCGCCCGCAGCTCTCTGGCGCCCACATAGCCCAAGAAGGCGCAGTAGTCGCCGCAGTGGGCCCGCCAGTACTCCTGCTGCCAGCCGTGGTAGCCGGGGGTGCGGTGGATGAGCTCGTCCAGCCGGGCCGGGTCATCCACGCCATCGTCCACGGAGCAATCGTCCTGAAAGCTGCCGTTGTACTTCCGTGCCGCCTCGCCACTGGCAATGCAATCTGGACATAGGTGCTCAATATTCTCTACCGAGAAGAAGGGAGCAGTATAGTAGATGTGTGTGGTCTTGCCACAGCAGTCGCAGGCAACGCCATCCGCAGACTCCTCAAAAGCGCCGGTTTCCAGAGGATTGGGGTGGTACCGGAAGGTGGGCAGGCCCAGCTGGGCCTGCCGCTCCTTCTCTTTCTGCTGTTCCTCCGGCGTTTTGGGCTTGGGGAGGGCGTAGTGGTTGCCCCAGTTTTCCGCATAGTCCTTCAGCGTGCCCAGCCGCTTGAGTGTTTTTTTATCCGAACGATTTCCGATTTGGCAGAGCAGTTCGTAGGCATCCTTCTTGAAGTCCAGCAGATCATACACATCCACCAGCACTTCCTTGGCTTGCTTGTCTTCCGATAGCTCCAGTTTCTCCTTGAAGGTATAGAGAGCGCGGACACTGTCCGGGCCGCCTTCGGTTGCGGAAAACTGCTTTTTCAGTTCGATATATGTTTTCTGATATGCTGTCATTTGCATATCCTCCCATCAATCCCACCAGAAATACCAGACGGTGGACTGCCACAAGGCATCTGCCAAAGAGCCAATGCTTCCATCCTCATTCTGATCCAGATCCGGGCAGAAGCCATACAGTTCCACCGCTACATCCATGGCCTTTTCCTCGGGGACGGGGGTCGGGAGCAGGAACTCCAGCTCGTCGTGGCTCATGGCAGCGGGCACCGCGCCGTACTGCTCAAACCAGTCTTTCGCCGCAGCCATCAGTTCTGGCGTGTCGGGGCACTCGTTCCAGTTTCCGAAGGGCAGGTATGCGAAGATTTCCCAGGGATTCTTCACCGGGATCTTGGCCAGGATGAGCGGATAGGTCATCTCCGTATCATCATCCCAGTAGTTGGAGAAGCGGTCATTGGGTTCTCCGCCCTCCATCTCACCCAGAACTTCCTCCTCCCAGTCCATGTCATCGTCCTCGGCTTCTGCCTTGCGCTGGCCGGTCAATTCCTCCAAAACCGCCTTTCCGTCCTTGATGGGGGCGGAGAGCATCTTTTTCCGGTATTCCGTCACGGTCTTGAGGTCAAACGCATAGCAGTCCCCGCCGTTCTCCGGGTCAGCGTTCATCACCAGGCACTCCAGCAGTGTTTCGTCCGGCTTGATGAGCATGGGGACAAAGCCCTCCCGCACGCCCAGCCGCCGGGCGTAGTTGTACGCCGACATGATGGGGTCGTCGTCCTTCATGGAGGGAAAGTAGGTACATTCACAGTCCAGATACTCCATAATGGCCCAAGCCACCTTAGAAGGCTCCAGCGTGTTTTCGTCATAGCCCTGACCCTGCCAGTTGACAAAGCGTTCCTCGATGATCTTTGCCATGGCCTGATAGTAGTCCTCGTCAAAGGGGATGAACAGGTAGGCCTCCTGCCGGAACTCGTCGGAGTGATACCGCTCCGGGCCGAAATATTGGAGGGCATAATCGTCGATGTCGCTGGGATAGTAGGGAGCGTCATTTTCCCCATAGTAGTAATGGGCAAAGGCACGACCCTGCTGGTTGAACAGAGCGGAGTACAGGCAGCCGAACAGCTCCGCCCGGATAAATGCCCGCAGGTCTGTGCTGTCGGGGCCGGTTTTGACCTGTTTGACCACTTCGCCATGCTCCGCAAGGAAGTCCTCGCCCATCAGGTCATGTTCCATGCACCAGCGCAGGTAGATGGCCATGTGGTTGTAGGTATTGATGGGGTCAATGTCCAATTCCTTCTCCTCGATACTCTCCAGGTGATAGGAGGCATCGTCCATGCCGATGCTTTCATCCACATCCTCCACATTGCAAAGAGTTCCTCGGGTAATAGCGTCCTGGCGGGTGGGGTTTACGATAAAACTGATACCCGCCATCTTGTCCCGCAGAGCGTCTTCATCATGCGCCAGTTTATAGTCCAATTCATCCTCGTAAAGAGGAATGACTTGATAAAAGTTAATCTCCTCGCCGCTCGGCAGGGTGCAGACCGCGCTGCCTTTCTCTGTATCCTGGGGTTCAATCAGGATAGCAGTACACAGTTCGGTGTTTTCTGCAAAGGGTTCACGGTTCTCCACGGTATGTCCGTGGCCCAGCCAGCTGTCACAGTTGATGGGCAGGCGGGCCAGGGATTTCAACAGACGGATGGGCCAGTACCACTTTTCGTCCTTCATGGATTCCTGATCCAGCTTCCAGTCCGCAGGCAGGGCGATGGCCAGCTCCGCCCGCTCCAGCTTGTATTCGGCCAGTTCCTCCGGCACATTCATCCGGTGGGCGCCCATGCCCATGGTGACCAGGGTGCAGTAGTCCCGCTCCCCAGCGGGCGGCACCATGCAGATGTCCACATGGATGTCGGGGGACACGATCTCATGGAACACATTGTCAAACGCCCCGAAATACTGCTGGATGTGGCCCTCGACGGCCTCCATCTCCTCCTCGGTGTAGACCTCGGGATTACTGAATTCTTCCTCATCCTGCGTGTCATCATTGTCTGAGTGGTCGCAGCTGTCATCCTCCGGATCTCCCTTTATAGGCTCGTAACCGATCTTCAGGGTCATCTGTTCCTCCGGCAGAGAGACGCCGGGGCTGTGGGTGATCGTGTGCTTATCGTCCGCAGAAAAGCCGATGGTCTCGCCGTCTTGCAGCGTCACATCACACGCCAGCACATAGGAGGCAAGACTTGCCAAAAAGTCCCGCAGTTCCTCCGGCTCGGCATCGGTGTTCAGCACCTCCATCTCCTCCTTGCCGAACACATCCATGCCGTAGGTGTAGGCGCTCAAGCCGCCCTCGCTCCGGTACAGGCCGAACCAGACCCAGTTGAAGATAGGCAGCTCGTCCTCTTTCATCATATTGGCAAAGCCCTCATAGAACCGGGGCTCAAACACCACGCCGCTGGTATAGACGCCGGTGGCATATTTCTGCATGCAGCACACTGCCATCGCCTTGGTAAACAGCTTACCCCGTTCCAGCAGTTTCTCCTCCTCGCCCAACACAGCTACCATGATATGGGCTTTGTGCGCTTTGGCCGCTTCTACGGCCTCTGGCCACATATAGTTGTTTTCGGCGTTGATTTCTGCTTCATTGTCCGGGATATGGCCGCGGAAGATTGTCACAACCAGCATCATGCCGCCGACCCGCATTACCACAGCGTCATCGCTGTTCTCATCATCTTCGCCGCCCTCATCCGGCTCATCGTCCACGATACCCCATTCTTCTCGCAGATCCCGGATAAACTGCTCCTTGTCCCACTCTGCTTTGGAGAGGAGCACAGACCCGGCAAAGGAGCCCTTATGGTCGGCTTCCTCCTCGTCAGCGCCATCATCTTCGTCAAGATCCTCTACATCTTCATCCGGATCATACAGGGATTCATGCTCCAGTCCCCGGATGAATTCCTCAAAGCTGTCTGCCAGATGGGTGATCTTATAATCATTTTCCTGATCCACATGGACTACCGCAGGCTCTCCCCTGGGGGCCGCAGGCCCGGTAGTCCAGGAAGATCATATCGTGTCCGGCGCTGGGGCAGTCGCAGATGGCCACGCCGATGGCGGGGTACTCCCACTCGTCGATCATAAACTGGCTGCCCAGCTCGCCGCAGAGGGAATACGATTTCTCCCGACCAATCCCGAAGATGCCGGCGATGGCCACATGGTCCTCCGCCCAAGTGGTGGGCGTTTCGGTGGGATAGCAGGTGTTCACCGGAATGCCGCCGTTGTGCTGCTTCATCAGCCAAATATAGGAGGCGGGCAGCTTGTAGCCCAGTTCCTCCTCCACGCTGGCGATCAGCTCGTCGGAGGGTGGATCACTGACATACTCCTTGAGTGCGTACATGCTGTCATCCCAGAAGCCGGTGAGGTCGAAGCCCTCAAAGGGGGTATCACCGGGCACGAATTTGGCCTTCTTGTTCCGGCTGCGCTGGCGTTTCCGAATTTCCGCCTTACACTCTCGGATCACCGCTGGGGCGTTTTCGTCCTCTGGGTCCAGCTCCATCCACCGCTGGGCGTAGGGGATGGCCTGTTTCTCCTGGCCATGGAGATACTGATAGCCGTTGGCCATCCGCATATTCCACTCCGCCTTGTCCTGGCCCTCCTCCCGGACGGACTCCAGTACTTCGATGGCCCGCAGCAGGGCCTTGTCACCCTTGTAGCTGGGGGTCCCCTTATCGTGGTCCCCGATGATGGCGTAGTTCTCCAGCGCCCGTGCCATGGCGTAGGCAATGCGGTAGTTCCGCCAATCCTCCGGGATGGCATTCAATGCCTGGATACAGCGGGTGTACTCGTCCTCGTCGTTCCATTGTTCGATCTGTGCGAAGAACTCCTCCGCGTTCTCTGGGGTGTAAGGGATATAGTCCATGCCCGTCAGCGTCTCGTCCAGCTCGGGGACCTGCTCCTCATCGTCCGGTTCCTCCTCGGGCGGCGTTTTCAGATTTACTGTGCCCGCTTCCCGGCGGAAGGTGTGGAAACTGGCCCAGGGGATGTCGCTGTCCTCGAAGAACATCTTTGCCATCTGGAGCGCCGTGCGGATGTCCCAGGCGATGAAGTCCACATAGCCGCAGAAGAGGCCGGTGGCTCCGCCGGTGAGGGTGAGCACCTCCGGGCCGTCGCCGGTGGTGAACACTTCCTCCAGCTTGTCCCGGAAGTCGAAGATCTTCTGGGTTCCTTCTTTCTCCCGCAGGGTATCCAGGGGATAGCAGAAGAAGCCCGCCACCGCGCCGTCGGCATGGAGAGCGTCCATGAAGTCATTGTCGGCATTCAGATAGCCGTTGATGAGCGGCACGCAGTTGGTGGAGCCGGCCATCACATCCAGCCGCCAGTCGGCTTCCGGGTCCTTGTTGGGTTCCATTTTGTAGCCAAGGTAACTGTCCAGATAGGCTTCCGGATCAGTGGAGAGTTCCAGCCCCTTTTCTTTCAGCTTTTCGGGCAGCTGGGACATACGAATGGACGGCTCTGCCTTGGGCGTTTCCAGTACATCAAAGCTGCCTATATATCTCATGTGGGGGATTTCGCCCAGCACCTGGTCGGTGAGGGTGGTGAGCATCCACCAGGCCCGGCCTTCTGCCTCCCGGAGCATAGGCAGCAGTTTTTCACAGTAGGCGGAGATGGCGAAGCTGTGTTCGCCCTGCTCCTCCAGCCAGATCTGCACATCCTCACCGGAGATGTCCCAGCCGTCATCGGTGCGAAGGCCGATGTTTCGGATGGGCTGGCGGCCCACAAGGATGTTCCAGTGCTCCAGCACCTCCTTGGGGGCGTGCTTGCGGAAGTACACCAGCTCAAACAGGTTGACCTTGTCCCCCTCCGGGGTGAGGATCAGCTCATATTTCTCGCCGTTGAAGCCCATCTCGAAGGAAATTTCGTCAAAAACCAGATTGAGGGTATCCTCCATTTGGGCCACGAGTTCTGCGCCGCGGGTGTGGTTTTTGTCATCGTCCATCATCTGGCGCAATTCTGCTTCCATTTCGGCAAAGGTCTCCCACCAGTCCTCTGTCCGCTCCCGGAAGCAGGCCGTAAATTGCGGCAAAGTAATGAGACTTTCACAGGCATCAATGAGCTTTTGGGTATCTTCGTCACCAGGAAGTTTCTCCAACGCCTTGTGGAAATAAGGCAGTGCCCGGCCCTCCTGATCCAGATAGTAATAGGAATAGCCCATACGGAAGTTCCAACGGTAGTCTTCTGCAAAGTAGTCTGCATGGGGTTTCAGCAAGGAAAGAGCCTTCTGATACAGTTCCCGATCCTCTGGAACAGCTAAGTTGTTATAGGCGCGGGCCAACTCGCTGTCCATTTCAGGAGTGCGCTCCTGGGCGGGGATGGCCTCCAGCGCGTCAATAATCTTCTGGTATTCGTCGTTCTCATGCCACTTCTGGCATTGCTCCAAAATGTCCATATCCGGTTCCTCCTCATTTTCTGGTTTCCAGTCTTTGATCTGCTGGAACACGCCGTTCTCATCCCGCTCAAAGGCGCAGGGGGCGGGGGTGTTCAGCAGGGGGATGATGTCGGGGTCGTCGTTGCAGATGGTGTTCAGCTTATAGATCCCGGCGTTGTTGGGGTCGTCCATGTAAGCCTCGCTCTCGTCACCAGCAGTGAAGCGCCAGCCGCTGTCCCAGTCGCCGTCCGGCTTCTCCCGGTAGCAGTAGCCAACCTTGCAGCCCTCCACCGTGATACGGTTGGTGGCGATGCAGCCATCGGCACCCTTCCAGTCAGGGAGCAGAGATTTCACATCCTCCGCTTTCACATGGTAGTCCCGGTTGCGGCCAGCGGCCTCGTACAGTTCCTTCCGCAGCGCCTCCACATCCCGAGCCATCTCCTGGATCTCCTCGTCGTCCATCATCTCACTGAGGCCATATTCCAGCGGGTTCTGGGCAAAATCCGCCAGGGCCTTGTTCATGGCGTCATGCTCCTCTGGCGTGGCGGTGATGCGGATACGGCGGGAGGGGGTGTTGTACTCGTCCAGATCCTGGAGGTTCACACTGCCGCTGACGCTGCACTCCAGCAGGATGGCGGCCAGGTCGGTGACCACATCAATGGCGAAGTGGAAGTCCATTTCCACGCCGTTGGAGTGGGTAAACTCCAGATACTCCACAGTCTGGCGGAAGTCCCAGTTCTGCTTGTCCAGCCCAATCTTGACGAAGATCTCACTGAGGGGGATTTCTTCTTTCTTCAGGTCTTCCAAAAATACCACAAGGTTCAGGCTGTCGTCCGAGCCTCCGATAAAGTTGCCCCAGTATTTTTTGATATACATGACCATCCTCCTCACTTGCGTGTCAAAGTTCCGTCATCCATGAAGGCAGCTTCCCGGATGCGCCGGAGGGATTCCGGCTCCAGCAAAAACTCCCGCAGGTTCGGGTTTTCAAAAAAGTTCATGGGCCGTACTTGGGTCGGCGCGGCTGCGGCCCACAGCCTGGAGGTGGCCAATTCTTCCGCAATTCCCAGGGCTTTTTCCCGGTCGCCCAGGTAGAGGCATCGGGCAATCACATCTTCGTAAGCGGCCTGCCCAAGCGGGGTCCCTCGCAGTTCCTCAAACAGCGCCACCACATCCTTCGCGCTGCCATACAGACAGCATAAGTAGAACAGCTTGGCTTTCCCCTTGGAATCGTCCGGCGTCAACTTTTTGTTTTTTGATTTGATCTGCTCCCAGAGCTGCTCCCTCGTCTGCGGCTCCTCCGGCTCACAGTAGGGAGCATTCTTGTTTCCCTCCGAAAAAGGCATAACACCCCGCGTGAGGCAGTCGATCATGATGCCACAGAACCGATCCCGCTGGGGGAGGCCGTTCTCCGCCCGGATGCGCGCCTGTTCTTTCGTCAGCGCCTCAATCAGCTCCTGCTCCCGGTGGAGCTGGATGGCGGCCACCGCCATGGCAGTCATGTGTTCATCGCTCACATTGCTGTAATGCCACTCCTCCAGCCAGGGAAGGATGGTCAGATCCAAAGCCAGCGCCTTTTCATAGTCCAGGTTGAAATAGGCGACCTCGGCCTTGACCGCTGCTACCTGATGGGGGTATTGATCGGCAAAGGATTCCAGCGTGTCCAAGGCTCCTTCTTTGCCATCCATGATCTCATAGCAGACCATGCGGACTTTCTTGGGAAGTTTCACGATATCCATGTTGACGCCTCCTCACTCCATCTCCACCCGGATCACAGGCCGGTAGAAGTCATAGTCGCCGTTTATCTCGCTGTCCTCTTGCGCCGCCGGCTTATAGTGGGGGGAGCAGGGCAGGTACCCGAGGAACGGCCCCAGGCCGCCGCAGATATTGCACCCGCCGTCGCCGCCGCAGGTGGTGAACCGATCTGCCTGCACCACCTCCCGCATATAGGGGTCAAAGGCGATGGAGAGGCCGAAGAAGTTGGGCTCCTCCATGTCGTAGGGCCGGTCCCCATCCTCCTCATCCATATCCTCAAACCAGTGCAGGCGCATGGAGTAGTCCAGTCCGTCCCCCCAGGGGAACAGGGTCCGGCACCCGCCGCCGCACAGGTAGGCCCACTCGTCCGCCGTGGGCAGGGAGAGACCCTGCTTTTGCAGACGGCTTTGGAAGTCCGGATAGTCTATCCGATGGTAGATGCTGGCCTGCCAGCCGTTCCCCTCCCGCTCGAAGCGGGCGCGGCCCGCCAGCGTCAGGCTGTCCCGGTCTGTCAAAGCGAATTGACGAAAATCCTCCAGCCACTCTGGGCGCAGCCGTGGGTCATCCAGCTTGACCGGCTCCCAGTTGATTTCCTCCAGTTCCCGGCCCGCCAGCATAGGGCCGATGGCCGCCTGCCGGACAGGGGCCATGCGCTCCCGGATGAATACTCCCGGCTCCTCCTCCAGCTCCCATTCCCGGAACAGGTATTCCAGTTCCTCCCGGCTGTCCTGATTGAGCCCCACAGCGAACTGCTCCCAGCCCAGGGTGACGGTATCACCGGGGACAAAGACAAACTCACGGCCATCTTTCTCGAATATGCCGGTGGTGCAGTTCTGGCCCCAGCGGTCAAAAGGTTGCAGACCGAGAAAGGTCATAGCATAACGAGCAGCAAGGCGTTCCATCAGCGCCTGCTTCTCGGTGGTTTCCATTTGATCGAATTGGGTGCGAAATAGTCTTTCGTTCATAGCAAGTCCTCCTACAGCCGATCCAGGTTTTCCTGTAAATCGCCCTGCATCAAGTGTTGAGCAATGGCTCGGTTCAGTGCCTTATGGGGGTGATAGGCTGCCTGCTCTACATCGTGGAGGCACTCCTCCATCAGTGCCTCCGGAGAAATGCCGTCCCGCTTGCCATAGAGGTGGCCGAAGGCATAGCACACAGACTTTAGAAAGTCAAAAATGTAGTCGTGATTTCCACGCATACTGGGCAAATCATTGAAAGAACCCATGCCACCGTATGCCCGAAGATGGTGGGAGACCTCCCGCCGCTGGGTCCAGTCCTGAATGTCCCGCTCCAGCCAGTCGATCCAGTTTTGGAGCTCTGGATGGTCTGCCATAAGGATGGAGCGCAAACAAGCCAGCGCCTCGGTGTAAATATCTGCCTCTTTCATAGGCCATCGCCCCCCAAAACACCTCCATAGAGTATGCCGTTTTTCCCGAGGAACAGCATCCGGCTGCTCAGCAGGCTGCACTGCTCCACAGCGACCTTGCTTCCGTCACAGATGGGAATGGCCTCCCATCTTTGTACAAGGCGACCGCCGTGAGCGGTAAGGAAGTAGAATTTGTCCTGTTGCTGGTATCCGCCTTGAAACAGGAAGGCATTGCCGGATGGGGCAACAGAAAAAGCTCCGCTTCCTTCGATTGGTAGATCAAACACGAGATCCTCTTTGAAGTTTGTCCGCACCAGCCGGAATTCATCGTAATAATAAAACCACAGGTTTTCTTCTTCGTCCAAGCTGATGGCATAGCAGTCATAGATGGAATACTTCTCATTCTTCCAGAGAGGAGTTCCCTCCGATGTCCATGCAATCAGGCCGCAAGCGCCCAGAGGTTCAGCCCATCCGTAATTGCCAAACACGCCTTCGTCAAAGTAGCTGGTAATGATGGTGCCATCTTTTTTTACCACACAGTCTTGAATACCATCCCCCAGGCAGAAACGGGACAGCAGGGCTCCATTACGACTGACGATCCAGGCGTTCTGGTCGGGGCCGTTTTCCCGATAGGCGCACCTTGCCCCCAGCAGGAGGAAGTGTTCGCCTACAGGCCGCAGATAATGGAACTGGAACTTCAAACGACCAAGAGGAAACAGAGTGGTTTCCAGTACCCGCTGTTCCGCCCAATCCAGCCGGATCTCCACTGCGGTATAGGCGGAAGGAGTGCTGAGCCAATCCTTACCCTGTGTTTCGGATGGCTGTTCCATGAGAAGATAGACTTTTCCATCCCTTGCTGTGAAAAAGTCTGTCACTTCTGTGCCCTCCAGATGGTTTTCCCGGCGCAGTTGCTCCAGGTCAATGATGGAGAACAACGGCAGATTTTGGGCTTTTAAGGATTTGCTCATAGGGACTCCTCCTAGTTCCTTTTACGCTCCATCAATAGGTATGGCTTTCCCAGATGGCTTCAAATTCGGCTTTCTCTATGACGCAGGCGTGGAACTCCTCTCCCCAGACATGGGCGTTGAATTCCTCCACGGTGGGGATTGGTGTGATCTCGATAGCACCGTCATAAAGGTCGGGGATGTTGCGGGTGCTGCCATCTTCGAAAATATCAATGGAGCGATGGGCCAGCCGCCCATTTTCGGCATCCACTTCATAGAGGATGACCGGTGGTTCTCCCTCCGGTGCGTCCTCCCAAAAGAGCTTGATGTACTCGATTATTCTGTTTCTCTCATTCATGATTTCGCTGACTCGCTCATGTTCAGATACATCCTCATCGTTTTTTCATCGGTACAGGCCGCCCGGATCATTTTGGCCAGCATCATCAAATCGTCGATGTATTGGGAGTACACGCAGAATACATCCTCGTCAGAGTCGAAGTGAAACAGATCCACACCGCTGTTGTTTTCCTCGAACTCCCGGATCACGCCCCGAACCAGCCGTTCCCAGTCTCCACTGCCGCCGGTCAGTCCCAGCCGGCGGAATTCTTCTGCCCGGAACCCATCATTGATCTTCAGCAGAAGGGAGATCGCATAGGGGTGGTGGGGAATAAGAAAGAATGGCGCGATCTGCTCCGGCTTCACCCAGATTTTGAAGGGCGGGCGCGGATCAGGTATCCAGGGCAGGATTTCCCATTCATCATCCCGCCGATTTCCGTATTGGTCTATCGCTTTCATGCTCCTACCGCTCCTTTTCCCACACGGAGTCCCAATCACAAAGCATTTCATTCTGCGTCACCCGGCGCAGCTCATCCCGCACCTCCATCAGCGCAAAGCCCAGCAGGTTTTGGCCCCGCCACTTCATCGGGTCCTGGGCCTCCGGGGAGCTGGCCGCGAGGCGGATGCCCCAGATGGCATCGTAGGGGCTGGCCTCCACCAGCACGCTGTCCCCGGTGGAGAGGAGAAACTCTCGCAGATCGCGGTTCTGGCTGAATTTGCACCAGTTGCCGCCCAGCACAATGGCGTATTTGAAATTGTCCCATACCTCCTGGTCAAAGCCCCGCACCTTGCGGCCCAGTGCCTTGATCCGCTTGGGATCGCTGCACGCCAGGATCTCCTTACGGATCTCCTCGTCGCCAAACAGCGCGGCCTTTCCCGCCATCATATACTGCTCCATGCAAAGGTAGGTGTCGGCGATGGACCAGAAGTCCTCCATCCACCACTGGCTGAGGCAGCTTTTTGTCAGCTGACCGTCCTGGTCAGGCTGATGGCCCCAGAACAGGCACAGCTCCCGCGTTCTCCCCGCGGCAAACTCCTGCTGGAGCCACTGGCGGGTGTACTTTGGATGGCCTTCCGGCTGCCACGCATCCACCAAAAATTCACCATGCTCCAGCATCTCGCCGCTGTCCTCGTCATCCCACCAGCCCTTCCAGGTCATCGGCTCTGGAAAGAGGGCGCGGTATTCCGTCCGCTCCTCTGGGGAAAGGGTGTCCAGCCAGTCGCCAAATCGGTATATGTAATCCTCCCCATAGCCCATGCGCCAGCCAATGGAGTATCGCTCGATCTCCCGGTGGGCCAGCCAGGGGGGAGGCATGATTTTCTTATCTTGTAGTGCCATAGGGTTTGTCCTTTCCTGTTAGATGCTGTTGCAGTTCTTCTTTCACTTCCACTGGAACACCGTCCAGGGATGTGATCTGTGACAGTTCTGTTTCAGTCAGATTTTTCAGGAAAATGCAGTATTCGTCCGGGTGGCCTCCCACAAACTCCATTTTGGGCATTCCGATCTGCTCCGGGTCCGTGATCCACAGGCAAGGCTCTCCCGTCGCCCAAAACCGCGTCAGGGTAAGAATTTGGCCATTGTAAATTACTGTCTGGTCCATCCTCACCCCTCCTCAAAAATCACGAAGCTCATCAAACTTCTCAATCAGAGTATCTTTCTGGAGCATATCGCCTGGCAGGGCATCCAGGATACCCCGCAGGGCCATGTAAATTTCATCCCGTTCCTCGGTTTCGATAAAGCCCATCTTGTTGAAGGTCTGGGTATAGGCTGTCACCGCATCCAGCGCCTGGGCCTGGGCGTCCTCGCCCGGTTCAGCGACCAGCTTCATCAGCTGGGAACGGGTCTTGCGGTATTGATTGACTGCCTTTTTCGCAGCAGCGGCGGGAATATGCTCCGCGCCGTCCCAGCCGCGGAAGGGATTGTCCAGGTTTTGCGCCAGCCACTCCGGTTTCCGGGGTTTGGTGATCTGCAGATCCATTCCCGGCTTGCTTTTCCAGAGCTGCTTTGCCGCTTTTGCCGCATCTTCCGGCAGGCTGGTCATCCAGAACCAGCGAAGCTCCGGCATCTGCTCCGGGGTGAGGATGTCAGCTGCGCCAAAGCCGAACAGGTCGAAGATGGAGAGGTTCGTCAGTTCCCGGAACCCTCCCACGGCGGAGAAGTTCCCCAGGTTTCCCGGCGCACCCCAGAGCCGCAACTCCTTCAGGTGGGGATGGACAGCGGCCAATCCGGTCAAATCAAAGTCCTTCAGCTGGATGCCTCGCAGTCCCAATAGGTTCGGCAGTTCCGCGTGCGGGAGGTATTCCCCGATAAATTGGAGGGTCAGACCGCTGCCATCTTCAGAGGCATGGATACCACAGGCGTCCGGCCCCTTGTTCTGAAACAGGAGCTGCTCCGTATCCTCACCCAGCCACAGTTCCTGAAGTCCGGTCATGTCCAGCATCAGTTTTCTGATGCTGGTGCCCCGCAGATCAAGTGTCCTCTGGCTGTGGTTCAGCAGGGTCAGTTCACGGATGAAGGGATTGCCCCGCAAAAACTCCGGCAGATCCGGGTGCCATTGCTCGCAGATGATTTCGGAAAGACAAGGCAGCGCCGCCAGTTCCAGCGCCGAGCCAAAGGGGGTATATTTGTCCATCGCCCGATGGCTGCTGACCTTCACCGGGATACCGCCGATCTCCGTTTGCTCGTCGCTCTCCATGGCCTCCTTGAAGGCTCGCCGCTGCTTTTCCGGGATGGCCCGCCACTTCATCTGCAAATATACCTCATAGCCGTCATTCCAGCCACCATAGGAGTGGCAGGGCTCGTCGGTGAAGGGCGGCAGGGTGCCCACCAGTGTGTACTGGGGCGGAATCTCCACCGGCACCCGCCGCAGGTGGAGGTCGCGGGACCAGTACATGAAGTCCTTGTAGAGCGGGCGGAGATGAGGCAGTTCCTCCGCAGTCAGAGGGGCGTCGCCCACCCAATCCAGAGAGAGGATCACCGCCCAAGACTCTTTGCTCACTGTGTCCGGCGGAGCAATATAGGCCACCTGGCAGGCGGTGTAGCGTTTCAGATATTGGTTGTAGACTGTATAGACCTCTCCGGCATTGGCTTTCATGGCGCTCTCCTTTGCCCTGTCACATTTTTAATCCTGCTCTCGATAACTGGCTTCAATGTCGATGAAGCGCACATACACGCCACAGACTTCGCCCTTTGCGTCGTAACCGAAGTAGACGGGGTAATACCCGTCCCCCCAGCCGGAGGAGAAGATGGGCAGATTGCGGCCCGTGTCCGGCACCGTCCAGTTGAGCCAGTCGCCGCAGTCCCCCTGATATTTGGGGTGGGCTTTGGCGTTTTCCTCCAGAAGATCGCAGAACAGGTCGTTGTAGGGGTCGATGTCCGGGTCCTCCTCCAACCGCTTGGCCCAGTATGTCTTGAAGGCTGCCTGAGTCTGAATGTCCGCCACACAGCCCATCCCGGCGTCTACGCCAAAGCCAAAATAATCGTCCTCGTCCAGCTCCAAGTCCAAATTCTCGCTGCCCGTCATAGCCAGCTCATAGCGGACGGGCTTCTCCCGGCTGACCTCCACCTTGACGCAGGCGTAGCGGTCGCCGTATTGTTCGCTGGGCGCCACGCAGATTTTTACCGGGTAAGTTCCGGCGGGGATCGTCTGAATAAAGGGCGGCGTGTCCTCCAGCTCCACCAGCGGGTCGCAGGCGAAGATCCTCCCGGTGGGGAAATGGACCGTACCGATGTCCAGCACATCCACGGCCATATTCCCAATCACTTTCTCTGTGAAATGCGTGTCCAGGTCCGTTTTGCAGGAGAGTTTCTCCTTGATGGATTCGTATTTGTTCAGCCACTCGGTTGTAGGCATACTCGCTTCCTCCTGTTGATTTGGTTTGAGGGTCGGTCAGCTCTCTGCAATGCGGACCGGTTTCCCTCCAAGTTCAATTTCCAGCTTTACGCCGTAGTCCGCCGCCCAAGCAGGGCACTTGCTGAGCAGGGCCAGGATGCGCTCATCCGGCTCCCGTCCAAGGGTCACACGCAGAATCACGGGCCAGCCCCCATATTCCTTTTGAAATTCCTCGCTCTGGGTGTGGTTCAGATAGCCCTCCATCTTGTCCAGCAGGGCCTTCTGCGTTTCCGGGGAGCCATCAATAAAGCCGTTGCAGACCAAAACCATCACCACTTCTCCGGTTTTGGTTTCTGCCAGAATGTCGATCTTATCCAGGTCGCCAAACATATTTTCAATGGACATTGTCTTCACCAGTCCCTTTTTGACTCAATCTTCCTCTAAATGCTTGATGTACTCGCTTTTAGAGCCGTCCCAGTAGCAGTTCACACACCGGCCATTCAGGAAACGATGGGGACAACTTGGGTAGCCATAGAGGACATGAGCGCATTCCGGGCACAGCCCCATCATCTTTGAAGAGCCTTTGAAAAACAGGCTGCCGCACTCATCACAGACGGCCAGTTCTTTTTCTGCCATGGGGTTCACCAGTCCCGTTCCCGAATGGCCTCCTCGGTATCAATGGGGATGTCGAACCACTCCAGAATATAGGCCACACTTGCGGCAATGCATTCCCGTGCCACCGTTTCGATCTCGCTGTCGTTCTCATCAAACTCCTCCTGGAGCTCATTGATGCCGCAGACCGCCTCGTCCAGCGTCTCCTGCACCACTTCGATGTCGGTTTCGCCGCTCTCCAACAGGTCGATGACCTTTTGGAGCTCGTCCTTTACTTTGTCCACCAGAAAATCGGGGTAATATTTGTCCTGATACATCTCGTCCAGCAGTTTGTAATCCGGGTCAAATGCTTTCATAGGGGTTGCTCCTTTCTCATTCAAACATCAGGCCGTATGATTCTGTCAAGCTGCCGTCATCCTCATGGAAAATACACTGGTACAGAGGTTGGCGCTGTGTTGCTTTGCGGAACCGCTCCAGAACCGGAGCCAGCGGCTCACCATTAGGGATGCCGAGAGCTTCAGATATCCGCCGCCAGCTGTCCATATCAATATCTTCCAAGTTGCAGTTGCGCCGCCTCTGCCCATATTCCTCCAATGTTTTGGAATCCGCATACTCCTTTGCGTCACAGTAGTCGTGCCAGCAGATGCAGCTCACGATCAGGGAAAAGAGGTCATCCATGCTCTCGGCCAGACGGCCTGCCCCACCTTCGCTGCTGTAATAGCCGATGGAGCCATCTTCCAACAGGTGGTATTCTCCGCCGGAGCCATCTCTGGCAAAAGCCATGCCGGGCAGGGAGAAGGTTGCTCGGCCATCCGCATCATCCCTCGGGGACAACTCGTCCAGCAGGAAGAAGTCAAAAAGGGAATCAAACTCCTCTGCCAAATCAGGGTTTTCACGCAGTATCTTCAAATAATCCATAGCCGTTTTCCTCCGTTTACGGTTTTTGTATCAACTCATGCAGACTTTCCAGCCACAGCGGTTCTTCCATCATCTCATCGTTCTGATAATAATGGTCTTTGTCGCGGGCCAGATGATCGGCATGCGGTGGTGCGTCCAGCGGGGTGCATACTGTGAAACTGTCCCGATCCGCCCCCTTGATCTCCCGGTTGAGGTAGTACACCCGCTTGGCATCTCTGGAATACCAGTGACTGAGCAGTTCCCAGGAGGCCAGGTCCGCCTTGGGAAGCTGCTTGCCGTAGGCATAGATCCGTTTCTCATCTCTGGCAAAATAGGTGTCGCCCAATGAGCGGAAAGAGGAAACCTCCGCACCCTTGATGATCTTCACCTTGCCGTCTCCGTTGTGAAAGTAGGCCTGCCGGCCGTCCTTGGCATACCCCTGGGGCGCACCCGAATCGTTCCGGCCGCCGTCCAACACCTGGAAGGCGGCCAGGTCTACGCCGGGAACTCTCCCGCTGGTGGTATAGACGGCTGTTTTATCCATGGCGTAAGCAAAGTTCAACACCCGAAACGACGCTGGGTCCGCCCCACGAAGGCGAATCCCGCCGAGAAAACAGGCCGTAGAGGATTTGCCCCAGTAATGCCAGCAGCGGAAGTCTTTTGGGGTAACCCCTTTCAACAGGCCGTTTTCATATAGGCCAGAGAAATAAACGGCTCCATCTTGAAGGAAAAACTCATTGTCCACCGGCTCTGTGTTTGTGATCGGCTGCAGCAATTCTTCGTGATGATCTGTTATACTCAGCTCGATCTCGTCGTCGCTATAAACTAAGTAGAGCCCATGAGGGGCCTTTCTATCGAAATGCAGTTCAATGTCACAATATTTGAGGATCAAAGGTTTCCCGTCGCTTCTCATGGTGGAAACAGCATCGGGCTTACCGAAAATCTCTATCACCTCATCCTGTGACATTCCGAATTTCATCGGTGAAATGTTCTGGTGATTCTGCAATATTTGATTGCGCCAAATACAAAAGTTTTGTTTCATATCTTCCCATCCAGTGCCTCAACCGTTTTCATGGCAGCGGAATCAAATTTGCACTGCCGCAATTCCCGCTGGATCAGGTCGAACACATCCGGAAAGCACTCGATCTCATCCTGGTACTCATATTTCGCATACAGTTTCCCATACTCGGAGATCCAGACCTCTGCCGGGTAGTAGTAGCCGATATGACCGATAGGCTGGCATTTTTCACCGGCAGCCTGTTCGATCTCTGCCAGTTCACAGCCGGACATATCCCGAAAGTAGGCATCTTCCAAATGGTTTTTGATTCCGTTGATGAGGTAGGGAAACAGCGCAAACTCAAAGTCCGCCGCCCAGTTCATCTTCTTCTGCGCTAAGTACCACTGGCAGCACAGACCGAAATACTTGCGGTAAAACCGCTGGGTAGCCTTCATCATCGGGACGCCATGATCGGCGTAATACTGCTCCGCAATGGAGATGTCCACTTTTCGCCCTTCCTGCCACCCGGCGTACTCCATCAGCTGCTTGACCTTGCTTTTGAGATCGCCGGAAATGGGGATGCGTTCTTTGATCATGCTGGTTACCTCCATTACCATAGCCGGTCAATCTGGGTATATATCTTACCAGGTTCTCTGTCCGTAAAACTGGTCAATGCATCGGTAGGTTCCGTAAGCGGCATCACATTCAAAATGTCCAGCACATAATACCAGATCCCTGTATCCCAGTCCCGGAACCGCCCATTGCAGACAGCTCGCCCATACTCGCCGGGAGCCAGATCCAGTGCCAGCTCATTGAGGGGCTGTTTCTGCCCGGTCTTATCATAGGTATATCGCTCCGGCATCGCACCGATGTGCCAATCATAGCGGTATTGCACCTGGATTCCGGACTCCTGCTGGATCAGTTCAAAAGGTTGAAGCCGCATTGTGCCATTAGGCTTCCATTCCATCAGCCTGCGACAGTCCTTATCAATCTGAAATCCATCAGGTTTCTGTAAGATAGATACAAAGTGTGTAGGCAGGCCAAAGGGATAATAAGAGAAGAAGTCTTTCGGCAGCCGCATGGCTCTGGGATACTGGTTCCGCTGTGCGGCGGCGTTTCCGCCCCGGCAGTCTTTATACCATTGCAGGCGGATCTGCTGAATCAGAAGCGTGGGCAGATGATCCAGCTGATGCTTATTCTGTTTCATCACCATACCACCTTCCTGGCTTGATCCTTCCAATGATGTTCCATGTTTCAGGCATTTACAACTCTGCTGCAAACTCATAGGAAACCGCAATGATGTTGTAAACTACATCGTATGTAAACAGCCGATAGTGCCGATAGACGCTTTTATCAAAATCCTCCCGCACCGGCAAAGACTTTAACCAAGAGCTATTCTCGATCAAATCGAAAGAACTGCCATCCAGATGCTCCGTCCCAGCCAGATTTTCATAGGTGTCCAATTCACAGGCAAAATGAGTCAGTACCCGCCGGAAGGTGAGTGTATAGGGAAACCAGTCTTTTTCGTCCCTGTGCTGGGAGATCAGATGGCCATTGATGTCCCCCGTAAAAGTCAGATTGTCCAGGCCATCCAGTTTCACCTGATCCAGATAGATGCAGTCCCGTCCCTTCAAAACACCTAAACAGGTATTAACAGCAGTCGCTTTTTCCATAGGTAACTCTCTTTCCTCAGCTCTCATGGGTAATACAGAAAATCTCCTGGTTCAAGTCAAAGTAGACCACCATCAGCTCGTCGGTGATCTCCGGGTTGAAGGACAGATCCAGAATGAAAACCTGCTGGTTCATCTCGCCATCCACCAGACTGCCGAACCGCTTGAGCTTCAAAAAGTCCACCATCTCGGCAAAGGACAGCTTGGCCGGGTCGGTTCCGGGAAAAAGCTCCGCCGCGATATCCGGGCCCACCTCGTCCCGGTGGAACTCCATGAAAAATGTCACAACGCTATGGTAGGGGCTGCCCTCGTCCGCCAGCGCCCCTTTGACGGCGGCTTTGGCCTTTTCCGCCAATTTCTCCGCCTCATCCAGCGCTTTTCCCACCGCATCCATGGCAGCAGGATCAGCAGTCAGTTCCTCCCCTACATCGAAGAGAAAGGGCAGTCCCGTGTCCTCGGGAAAGTGGAAGATCTCCTCGCCGGGTGTATATGGTAAATCAATGCGTTTGCAGTTCAGTTTCATAATGCTATCCTCCTTACCCCTCAATGTGGGCATCCTTGAGGCCCTTTTTCAAGGAACCGTAGACCGTCACCGCGTGGTCGGTGAACATTCCGTCACAATCAAAGAAAGCTGTAAAGCTGCCGCCGGAGGTGACGGACAGGCTCGTCATGCTGATCCGCCGGGCAAGGTCTTCCTCTGTGATGGGGTCTGTTTCCGGATTGCGGGGATTTTCCTCATCCTGGGAGAGCCAGTCGTTGGCCAGCCCGATCAGGTTCTTGGCCGCAAGCTCCCGCATGGCCTTGTCCCAGGTTTCACAGTCGGCCAGCAGCTTCTTGGCGGCACTGCGGGCGCGGGTCCAGGAGGGCTTGCTCTCAGCATTGACCTCCAGAGAAAGGAGCACATCCTTTCCGCACCACTGGATCTCCCCTTCAAAGGTATCATAGTCCTTGTCCAGCTTCAGCTCACCCAGCACCTGGTCCTGGATCACCACCGGCTTGTGGTACTCATCCAGAACGGCCTGAAGCTCCGGGCAGTCCTCATGGGCCTTGACCACCTGGGAGATGCACCAGGGCCGCACCATCAAATTTTGCGCCCATTCTTCTTTCATCCGGCGGATCTTCAGGCGGCAGATTTGCTCGCTGCCAAATCGTCCCCAGCCTTTGTCGCTGTTCCGCTCCTCGTCGGTGACCGGCCACTCCAGCCGCTCCTCTTTGGCGCTGACCTTGCCGGTGTCACAGAACACCATGCCCAGCGTCACAACGGTCATTGACCAAAAGCCGCCCTTGTTGTGATATCCGCCCCCGATGCAGCGATTGATCAGAGCGAACACTTCCTGCTCCTCGGGCTCGTACATCTCATAGAATTCTTCAAACATTGCGTCCTCTCCTCACTCCTCAAACTCGCCCTCGATCATCCCGTTCAGATACCGGCCGGGATCTGCGATGAAGTCATCCCATTTGGCCAGAGGGTGGAATTCCTCATGCTCGATATCCAGATACCACAGTTTTTTGTCCCTGGGGCTCCACAGCAGCAGGTAATCGCTGTAGTTGTCCATCTGCACCATGAGGGAGAGCAGCTTCTTCCGTTTCCAGGTCATTTCCTGCACATCCGGGAAGGAGTAGAGCTCCGCCCACTTCACCCATTTCTGCTCCGGGAACTCCAGCCGCAGGGGGCCGGTTTTCAGATATTCCACCATTTTGGCAGGCAATTTGTAGGGCATAAGCTGCCGGATCTTTTCCTGCTCGTTGTGCCATTCCTCCGGCTCCAATGCTTTTAAGTATTCGGCCAGCTCCTGATTCTTGTTCTGCACCGCCACACTGTAGGGACGGTCGCCGTATTTATCCGAGAGGGTGATGTCCGCCCCCTGTTCCACCAGCCAGCGCACCATGGGAAAGTTGCTGGACCGGGCGGCCTCGGTGACAGGGGTGGAGGCGTAAGGGAACACCATGTCCGGCTTGTGGTAGTTGATGTCCGCCCCTTTTTCCAACAGCAGTTTGGCAAGCTCGGCATATCCATCGGATACCGCCGCCCGGAATGCCTCGCCGCCGAACTTGGCCACGGTGATCCCGGCCTGCTCCAGCACGGGGATATTCTCCGGGCGCTTGCCCCAGCGCACTTCCTGGAAGGCCCGCTCTTTCTGCTTGGGGCTGAGTTGCGCGGCCTGTCCCGCAAAGAGGGCCACCACCTCCGGCCCGCAGCAGCGGGCGGCGGTGAGCAGCAGGGAACGCTCCACCGCCAGATCAGGATCGGCCCCATGCTCCAGCAGGAAGTGGATCATGGGCACATCATTCCGAAAAACCGCGATTTCCAGCGGTGTGAGTTTGATATACTCGCTGAGCTGAACAGGAACACCCAGATCCAGACCGCCTTGGAGCAGCGCCTCCAGCTTGGGAGCGTCATGGTCACAGATGGCGGCAGCCGTTTCCGGGAGGCTCTCCCAGCGGCCAATATATGCAATTTGGTACATAAGGCACCTACTTTCGTCGTGGCTTTACTTTATATGGTATCGTCCGGCTCAACACCCGGCCCTTACCAACGGCATTGGCTCCCTCATAGATCAAAAATTCCGCATTGTTTTCCAGCGAACTGTAATCCACAGTATCCGGATAGAGGGGCTGAGCATTCCCCAAAACCGGTTCATCAAATGCGCAACGCTCCGCTCCATCCAGGAAACATACCCCCAGATATTCGGTGGTCCCTGTGACAACAAAATGGGGACAATACGTTCCGCTGACCAGGCTGGGGGGAGTCTTTCGCTTGCCGCTCCAGAAGACGACCTCCACATGGAGCACCGCCCGGTTTTCATCGGTCCCAATCACGCTGTATCACTCCTATCCCTCCGCGGCGGTCTCTTATGGACCTTGCAGTTCCACCTCCTGGGCCAGTACAAATCCGCACAGCCCAAGGGAAGAATCAATGACAAATACCCGGATGTGCTCCCGTTCCATCCGCTCCCGCAGTTCCTCGATGCCGCAGCAGGCGGGAAAGCCGTAAGGAATGGTCCCGTCCAGCAGGTCTTTATACTGTTCAAAAAAACCGCCCACGGTGATCTCGTCCATACCGAAGAGGATGTTGTCCTGGATCACATTCTCAAACCGGTGGGCCAGCAGGCCGGTGAAGTGAACGGATACTTTCTCTCCGGCCTCGGTCTGGGTATCCATGTGCAGGGTGTGGGCTTCAAAGTCAGCGCAGCAGCGCAGGACTCTGTTGTCGTGCAGACCATCAAAAGAGCAAATCAGTGTACTCACAGGGATTCCTCCTCGTCCATGAGCTGCTCCTGGACCTCTTTGGGCAGGTCGTTCCATAAAATGTCGTATGTAAAATCTCGAATCTCCGGGTAACACTCCCGCGCAGTCTTTTCCGCCGTCTCCCGATCCAGGTAGTGCATCTCTTGGTGAAAAAACCAGTTGAGCTTTTCCATCAGCCGGTAGAGGCGGATCTGTTCTTCTTGGGTCATGGGGCACCTCCTGTTATTTCAGCGCCAGCACAAAGCCCCAGATGCCCACCACGATCAGCACCACCCCCATCAGGAAGAAGATCACCCGCCGGGAGCCGCGGCCATAGCGGTGGGAGTGGGGCGCGCCGGTGGGGTCGCAGAGCCAGTTCCAATTCAGGATCGCTCCGATCAAAACTACCACGCCCACTGCCAGTGAGACGATGTACCAATGCGTCTGCAAAAAAGCCATGATTGTTTCGCCGTTCATTTACAGATCACATCCCTTCCATCGCCGGGAGTTTCCCGCCGGATGATTTCTTCCCGTTCTTTCAAATCAAGCGCCAGGGTTCGTTCTTCTTCCAAATACCCCTCGCAGTCCCGCACCAGCTTTTGGGCGTCCGGGTCCTCCGGGGCCAGGGCCAGCCACCGCCGGGCGTATTCATAGGCGGTGGCGGCGGAGGAATATGCCATCAAAGTGGAATACCCCATGCGGGCGTTCCAGGCAGGGTCTGTTTCCCCCTGGGACCGGATGGATTCCAACAGCGCAATGGCGTGCCGGAGAGGAGTCATGTCCACCTTGCCGTCCTTGCCATGGATGCGGTGGTCACCCAGCACCGCCAGGTGGCTGTAGGCACGGCTTAGCTTGAGGGTCAGCAGATAGTCCCGCTCTGTCTCCGGGACGGCTTCGATGGCCTGGATGCACCGGGAGAACTCGTCCGCATCATTCCACCGCTCGATCTGTTCCAGCAGTTTTGTTTTCTCCGCTTCTGTCATGGCAGATCCTCCTCACGCAAATACCTGCCGGTATTTCTCTTTCAGTTCCTCCGGTGCCGCCTTGATGACCTTGCCGCCGTTCTGGGAATCCTTCCCCCAGATGGCCCAGAGCACATCCCGCCACAGGCAGGCCAGCGCCCTTTTGTCCCTGCCGGATTCTTCCGGCAGGGAATATTCCAGCTGCTCCTTGATCTCCAGCAAAGCATCCAGGCTCTCCTCATTGGCGATCAGGGTGCGGAACTCCTTGGCGGGCTCCAGCTCCTGCATGGACTGGACGCCGTGGACCAGAACCGGCAGGGACTGGTCGGTGAAGCCGTACTGTTTGAAGAGGGCGTGGAGGAACTTCTCCTGAAGGGAGGAGTGCTCGTCGTCGCAGCGGTCCAGATAATCGCACACCAGCGGCCACCACTCCGGCCCTTCCAGCCCCAGGGCGAACACGGCGAAAGAGCCGGGCATCGCGCAGGCTTCATCTGCGAGGTTTTGGTACCACTCAAACTCCCGCATGGCCAGCCGGGCATATCGCTCCATAGCCGGGTGCAGATCGGGGTACCGCACCGCGCAGGCAAAGAGCTGATGGACGCCCTTCCTGGGCAGACCGGGGATGGGCAGATAGAGTTTCTCCTTTCCTCTGAACTCCACCGAGTAGCTGCGGGGAAATTCCTCCTGCTCCAGCACCGCGCACAGGTAGTCCAAAATCTCAGCATAGCATGCCTCGGTGGAGTCTCTGGCGGTGATGCGGATGACAGCAAAGGCGTCATTGGCCGATGCGGTGAAATGCTCTGTCTTGCGGTGCTGGATGTCCTTGGGCAATTTGCCGCTGCCGCCCGTTTTCAGCTGCTTCACCATGTCCGGGCGGAGCTGGGAGACCAGGCCGAGGATGTGCTGGGTGGTGAGAGAGTCGTAGCTGGCCCCGTACACCGTGTGGCAGACCGCCGCATAGCAGGCGAAGCGCAGCAGACTTTCATCCGCATCCTCTGGACGCAATTCCGGCAGTACTGTGCAGGGCGGAAAGACGGTAAAGCCATCATCCCGCTCTCCCACAAGGAAGTACCGTTCCTGCACCTGCTTTTCTATGTACTGCCTCAATGCGTGGGAAATTTCGTTCCAGCCCGCCAGCCGCTGCAGGGCGTCGCAGAAGGAGGCGGCCTCCTCATAGGGGAAGCCCTTCAGCGGTAGCCGGGACAAGTACCGCTCCAGCAGCTGGCTGGGTAGAAAGGGCGTTCCGTTTTGGTTTCGCACCACAGTCGGATAGGCGGAGTGATTTCCACGGGCGGTGCCGTTCAGCACATCCTGAATGCACAGGTCCGCCTCCGCCAGCACCTCCGGAGAAGTGCCCGGCTTGTGGATCAGATAGTAGCGGTTATTCACGCCATCACGCTTTGGCAAACTCATGGCAAGGTCTCCTCTCAGGTCTGCTGGTGCTGCATGGATACGATATGGCAGTCCGGGCAGAACTCCACATAGAGCGTGCCCTCCGCACAGTCAAACACCGTATCCCACTGGATCTGGGCCAGATACTTCATGGGCTTGCCGCAGTGGGGGCAGGCGGTATATTCCGCGTCTTGCACCCAGTTAGCAAAGCCTCCGATGGTGTTCACATCCTGGCAGGCCGCGCCGTAAAACAGGGGCACCGGCGTCTTGCCCAACACAAAGGGATTTTCGGTAAGGGCCTTGTAGTCCTCGGGCCGGACATAGCAATCCGTCTTCTCTGCGCCGTCAAATAGCTCAGAGGGAAAGACCTCCACGCCGCCATCCAGGGTAAACCGGTTGAAGGCGGGGCCTTTGAGGAATCCCACGCAGCTGGGACAGCAGGCGGCGGTCAGGACACCATCCAGCCCCAGGAACCGGAGCCGCTCGTCTCGGCCATCCAGCACCAACATATCCACCATACGTCCGCCGCAGTGGGGGCAGGTGTCCTCCCGTGGCCGACCAATGCGGACGGGAGATTTCTCGCCGGTGGTTCCTTTGACCATAGGATAGCAGGTATCGAAGTTGAGTTGGATTTTCTGGCCCTTCTTGTCGAAGGTCCAGCCTCCGATCTGCGCATAGCTGGACGGGTCCACATAGAGCCTCTTTCGCCAGGGCCGGGGGCTGCGCTCCAGCTCCAGCAGGATCTCCAGCGCCCGGTTATCCCCCTGGAAGGCCAGACAGCACATCAGGTTGGACGCTTCGCTGAAATCTTCCGTAGACAACAGTGCGTGAATCATCCCATCCCGCACATCGGCGGGAGCGTGATAGTAGAGCTCGCAGGGCCAGAACACCTCTGCGGCCAGCGCCGCTCGCTGGATCTCCGGGGCGATGGCATCATGGTAGCCAAGCAGCTGCCAGAAGTCAGTGAACTCCGGGTCCTTCATATCTGCCAGCCGCCGGATGTTCTGGACCAGGTTTTTCTGCTTCTCGGCAATTTGTTCCGGTGTCCAGGCAAGAGCAGCTTGCCTTTCTTGTTCGCACTTGCATTTCCAGCACAATCCCTCATAGCCCAAGGGCGTCCCACAGCCGGGGCAGGTATACTTCAAGCTCATATCCTATGGCTCCTTTCCAAAGATAGAAAAACGCCCCGCGTCAAGCCGTCATATCGACAAGCTGACGCAGGGCGTGAAAAGGCCGCAGGGGGGAAAGCCACATCCTTCTGCGGATGTGGACTCTTCTACAGTTTTGATTTTTTTCTCACATTCTAACTGGGCGGCCACAGGCCACACAGACCACTTTTTTATCATAAAGCCTCCCTCTCTGGAGAACGAACAACCATGGCTACTTTTAAATTCTATTATATCATACTTTCGTGCTGATGTGGAGTGTCGAAACCAGAAATATCTCGTAAAGCTACGGCTCAAACCATGCTTCAATCAAATAACCTGGAATCCACTTTTTTGATACCCAAATCCCTTTTTCGGAACATACTGTTCCGACATGCCTAAAGACTACATTGCCGACCACCTTCGGCGGCAAACGATAATCGTAGTCACAGTTCATCGTGAGATAAATGATCTCAAGATTTGTTTCTGGAATGAGCCGGTAACTTCTCCTTTTTCCTATATAGTCACTCCTTGCGGAATATAGTTGGAGGTCTGCTCCATGGTTTTTGTAGCTTATCAGTGTTTCCATTGCTAACAGGCCGAAGGGAGAAGTATAATCCGCGATAAAGGTCGTGATTCCCCGCCGAATCGCCCAATGATAGCACTTACATATATAGCGGCGAAAACGATGTGCCGTCACCCAGTTACATCGTGAGTGCTTAATGATATCTGAGTAGAACAGCATGGTTCTCCTCGGCGTAAGCTTTGGCAGGTTTGATAGGTGCTGGTCTTCAAACTCATCTATCATCTCTCGAAATTTTTCGCCTTCTTCAGCGGAGATTTCTTCATCTCCCTCCTTATCCAAGTTTCGAATGTATTTCGAGCATCGGATATCAAACATTTTTTGGCGTAAGAACTGGGGCATAAAAGTGTAATTATGAATATGAAATTTTAACCTGTAAAGAACCCGTTTTATATTTTCCATCTATTTGCCTTTCCAGATAGTCCTGTTGCCTATTTATAGTAGGTTTCAAGGCTGGACGAAGATGATGGGCAATTTCTATTTTTGAGCATAGCGGATTGTCATTGCGGTTCCACTGCGGGAAATGGGATGATTGATGTCATATACAGCCAGAAGGCAGTCAGCATGATCCACCATATAGAAGTTCCTTTTGCGATAACTGTCGGAGGACGGTTCCGCGCATACCACGACATTTTCTGTATGCTTTCTGATAAGAGCCATCCGGACCTTGTACTCTGGTTTCCACTCCTGATCATAGCCTTCAAATGGGATTGCCGTAATAATGTGTGTACCCGGATACTGCTTCCCCTGGAGTTCCAACAATATCTCAGCGCACCACATATCCACGCCAAGAGCGCCGCCTATGTAGTAAACATGAACTCCCTGTTCACAAAGCCGGATCAGTTCAGCTCTAATTTGTTCCTTCAGGGTCATGCACCTTTGATCGTTCTCGTTGTATCTGAACTGAAACCGAGAAGGCCTGGGGCCGGTGATTGCACAGGAAGTCATGTTGCTCCTCCCTTGAGGTTAGTAGTGTGATAGCGCATCAATCCTCTATTTTAATAATTATATCACCAATTACGCAAATAATAAAGAAGATTTTGATTGTGGTATTACGAACGCCGCCTGATAGTTAATACTAAAATAATAATTAGCAGGAGGTGAGCCAGATGGATGAGTGTATTCGCTGCGAAGCGTATGTCAGAGAGCGGATCACAGAATTGCGTATGCGGAAAAATGTGTCTGAGCATCGCATGAGCTTGGAACTCGGCAAAAGTGGCTCCTATATCCGGGGCATCACCAGTGGAACAGCCCTGCCGTCTTTGAGAGAGCTTTTCAACATCATTGCCTATTTTGATATGTCTCCATCAGAATTTTTCTCCGGACTCGACGATCCATCTTCAGTTCGGACTTTATTGAGGGAGCGTTTACTGGAACTTGGGGACGAGGATCTGGAGAAAGTCTCTACCTTCCTGGACTGGATTCAGAAGTGATGAGATCTGTTGTTATTTTCTGTCTTAAATAAAATCCTTAGAGTGGGCACTTCTGGTTGGTTCATAGTGAACCGGGACTCGGTTCACCAGATATGCAGACCCTCCCCTTGGCGGGGAGGGTCTGTTTTTTTACATGCTATCTTGCCAAACGGTTTCTTGCCTCCAGCGCGGACACAAAGTTGTGACCTGTTAGATACTGTGCCGCATCCAGCCATTCGCGCTCACTGCATGCGTCCAGGGGAATTGCGGCAGCTATCCTGCGTAGTTGCTCACTTCGTGAGAAAAGCCGAAGATCAGAAAGAACTCCGCATCCCGTTTTATAAGCCAAGTAGTCCAGCAAATCCATTTCAACCAACATTGTGCCCCTCCATCATACTACATGGTAAAGGTTGGAGGTGAGGCTCCCATTTTCCCGCCAGCGTGGGTCCTTCCGCAGCAACCCGGCTTTTTGCAGGTCATCCAGCGCCCGCTTGACAGTGGAACGGGAGAGTCCCAGTTCCAGTGCGATGGTCTTGATGGCCGGCCAGCAGCGGCCCTCGCTGTCTGCCCGGTCCTTGAGGTACATATACACACTTCTGGCCCGGTGGCTCAAATCGGAAGCATAGATATTTCTGAAACTATTCATTTTACTCACCTCCGTCAAGGCCGAAAGGCCGTCTTGCGGGAATCCGGTACAGCCTGCATTCCCTGAGCCATACCCCCGGCCGCTGTGCTGGCGGTCTGCGGCGGGTCCTCATTTACCACAATCGTCCCATAGTGGCGGCGGATGATTGCTTCCTCCAACTCCTGTTTGTCGGCATAAGCCACGGATCGCTGTGCCTTCTCCGGCACCTCATAGGGCTTTCCAAAGCGAATGCCCCAGTCGAGGAACAGCCGCAGCTTGACCTTCATGGGGTGGACGCCGGTCTTGGCCACAATAAAACTGCCCTTGGGCATGGACTTGAGCTCGTCCGGCGTCATGAGGGGCCGCTCCATCATCTGGAGAGACTGGCTGGGATCGTTTTTTCCGCGGGAGATGCTGCCGCTCATCACTGTCCGGCTGCCGAGAGACTTGGAGAGCTCCACCGCCGTCTGGCTGGCCGGGGCGAAGCCGCCATATAGGTTGACCTGGCAGTTGTCCACGATGATTTCAGAGCCTTCTTTCCCGTAGTTCTTCTGCAGCTGTCCCGTGATGCTTTGTACAATGGGCACCAGCATGAGTCCTCTGGAACGAGAGGCGGAGAACATTAGCTCCAGCGACTGGATGGGCGGGCAGGTGCCCAGCTCATCTGCGAAGAAGACTACCCGGTTCTTGAGCCGGCCGCCGTTTTCGTCGGCCACGGTGAGGATCTCCCGGTACAGGTTCTGGAGGATCAGGGACACCATGAAGTATTTGGTCTGATCCTCCTCGGGCAGCACGATAAAGATGGCGGACTTCTCATTGCAGAACTTCTCCGCGTCAATAGCCGTATCAAAGCAGAGGATCTGCTCCATCTCCGAGTCAAGGAAAGCGTTGAGACGGGACAGCACTGTGGAGATCACCGAAGCCATGGCCTGCTCCGCCGTGTTGAGGGCAGACCCTGCAAACCACCGGGCCTTGTGATTGGGAGGAAGCTTCTCCAGCAGGAGCTGGAACTGATTTTTCCCTTTGACTCTGGACGGCGCAAGCAGTTCCTGTACCAGCTTGAATACCGACACGATATGGCGCTTTTCGATGGGATTGCCGTCTGCGTCTTCAGTGGGCAAGTACTCGGCCACCAGCAGGAACATGGCGGTCAGCAGGCCCTCAGCGGAATCGTAGAAAAAGGCATTTTGCCCATACTGGGCGCTGTCACCGCCGCTGGTGTTGATGAGGGTCTTGGCGAGGATCTTGGAGTATTTCTCCGCCTTGGCCTTTGCCGCCAGATCATTGGGGTTGACCTTATAGATATCCATGTACTTGTTGATCAGGTGCAGCAGGTTGTTGCCGTCCGACCGGGTGGGGTTGCGCAGATCCAACACAGCGATCTGGTATCCGTAGCAGTCCTTGGCGATGCCGGCATAGTTGCGGAACAGATCGCCCTTGGTATCCGTACAGAGGAAGGACATCCCGCTGGCGAGGGCATATTCGATATTGGGGTACAAAAAGAATGCGGTCTTCCCGGCGCCGCTGGCGGCGGTGACCATGGCGTGGATGTCATCGGTATCCACCAGAGCGGTGACATGGTCTTTGGGGCCTTCACATCCGAGGATGAGCCCCTGCTTTTCCGGCAGATGCTCTCCCTTGCGCCAGAGCTCCGGTTCAAAGGGGATGTGGGCGTAGGTCTGGAGGATCTCCTGTTTGGTGGCCCACCGTGCGGTACCATGCTGGCCGTCGCCCACAGTTTTGGACTTGATTCCATCGAGGGTATAGTAGTGGGAGAGAAACGCGAGGCCGCCTATCACGAGGAACATGACGGCGCCCACCGCGATGAGCGTTAAAACTTGTGTTGGCACATTGTCCTCCTTCTGATATCAGCGCCTTAATATCAGAAGGGGGATGTTCAGATTCTATTTTATCTGGTATAATGTGCGGGTACGAGGTGATCACTTTGATCTGTGCATGTGACCATTGCTACTATCTGTTTGAGGCGCCGGAGCTGCCGGAGCAATGCCCGGACTGCGGGAAGCAGGCAACCCGGCCCGCCAATGAGCAGGAGAGGGAAGAATATCTCAGCAGAAAAAAGAATACTTCAAAAGGGCGGAGGAATGGGACTGAGCCATTCCTCTGTTTCACTGTTTCGTTTTCACGCCATCTCCTGACCAGCTTCCTGCTGGGTCTTTTCCTCTTTCTGTTGCCGCTTAATCTCATCGGCCTCATACTTGATTGGCACCTTAGCGCAGGAGATGGCCAGTTCCAGCCATGCGCTGGCCGCCTCCTTTTTTTCTGCCTGGGTACGGATACCCTGGCAATTGCTCTTGGCCAATACGCTTTGGAACTGCACGGCAATCTCATCCGCTCGGTTTTTGAGGATACCCCGGTTCTGATGGGGCAGGATGCGGCTTTCCAAAAACCGGACGCCCTGCTCGACGGTCAGCATGGCTCCCATCTGTTTACACTCCCGCAGCACCACCGAGAGGGCCAGCGCCGCCATAGTTTCCATGTGATCCATTGCCTGGTCAAACCTTCCCCAGTGAAGGTCATTCCGGTACTGGCGGAGCAGACCGGGGATCTGATAAACCGCCCGGTCCGGCTGAACTTCCTTGCACCTGGCTCCGATCCGCCGGCAAACGGGGCCCGCCGCTATAAACTGCGGGTGCTCCTCGGCGGGTTGGGCCTCCAGTCCATGTCGTGCTTTTAAGTCCTCATCCCAGTCTTTATATTCGGATCGCAGTGGGGCAATTTGAGAATAGCCATGTTCCCGCAGAATATCCGAGAGCCGCCCTGTGGCCTCGATACCGGCCGCGTCGTGGTCCAGGCAGAGGATGACCTTCCGCAGATTTGGATTTTTCTCCAGCATCCACAGCATGGCGTGTTCCGCTGTGCCGCAGAGGGCCGCATAGCTGTGCTGCCGCCAGCTGTCCGGGTACAGGGTGAGAAAGGCAAGCAGGTCAATGGGCGCCTCAAACACATAGAGGCGGTCGCTGGTCCCGGTCCAGTGGAAACTGCACTGGGGATCACTGCCCTCTATGTTGCCCCGGTAGCTTTTGCCCTGGGTATAGAGGCCGCGCTTGTGGGCATGACGGGCAACGCCGTGTTCATCGAATCCGACGAACACGGCGTTGTGATACTCCTTTGTCTGATCCCTGGACAATTCCCGGCTCTCATAGATCAGTCCCTTCTGTGCGAAAGCATTGAGGACCTCCCGGCTGATATGCCTCTGCTGGAGCAGGTAGGCATACACCCGCCGCATGGTCTGATTGGCGGGTGGCAGGGCAAATTCTTTCGGCCCGTCCCGTTCCTTTTTCTGAGCTGATACATACACTTCGCCTTTCTCGCCGCCCAGCAGACGGGTCACCGCTTCGGGGTAGGTCAGGCCGTAGAAATTTTGAACAAAAGAGATAGGACCACCGCCTTCCTCAGCCTCATGATCATACCACTCATTGCCACGAACAGTAATACTGTGATCTGATGCAAGGCGTTTGTCCCGGCCGGAGGGGATGAGCTTCTCTCCCTGCCGGCGCAGAAACTCTACCAGGTCGACAGAGTTGGCCCGGAGTTTTTGGTCCTCTGTGAAGTGGATGTATGGCATTTTACACCTCCCTTGGAAATACAAGATTGCTTTCAGGTATGCTCTGTCACTATTTTGATATACTAAAATGGTAGCCACTGTTTTATGGCTTGACTTCAATGTGGATTTCGAGTAAAATAAAGTCATACTTTATTTTACTCGAAACAGGAGGCTTGTCATGTATATTCAACGACACTTGGAACAACAGATTTTGGACGCTTCCCGTTATTACCCGGTTGTAATGGTTTGTGGACAGCGTCAGGTTGGCAAGTCCACTATGCTCAACCATATTAAAGAACCGGAGCGCCGCTATGTCACTCTGGATGATGGCAACGCCCGCAGACTTGCGTCCAACGATCCAGCGTTGTTCTTCGAGACTTATGGATTCCCTTTGTTGATTGATGAGTTCCAGCGTGTCCCATCCATCCTGCTGGAGATGAAAAAGATTGTAGATCAGAAAACACTGAACGGCGAGGACAGCAGCGGAATGTTCTGGCTCACAGGTTCGCAGAAGTTTCAGATGATGCAGGGCGTTTCCGAATCCCTGGCAGGCCGTGTCGCTATTTTTGATATGGCCAGCCTGTCTACCGCAGAAATTGAAGCGCGCCCAGCCGCACTGTTTCATCCCAACTTGGATTCCATTCGAGAGAGACTGAAATACAGCCGGCACAAGAATATCCACGAGATTTATGAGGATATTTTCCGCGGCGGTATGCCGAAGCTCCGTTCTACAGATATGGATCGCGACCGTTTTTACATGGACTATATCAACACTTACATTGAGCGCGATATCAAGGATCTGGCTCAGGTAGGAAAACTGGGTGAGTTCTACGACTTCCTTGTCTTTATGGCTGCCCGGACCGGGCAGGAACTGAAATATGATGAGATTGCCAGCGCCATCGGTGTATCTGCGCCCACAGCCAAGTCCTGGGTTGCGATTCTGGAGCGTTCCGGCGTCATCTTCATCCTGCGGCCTTATTACTCCAACATCACCAAGCGGCTGGTTAAGACTCCCAAAGTCTATTTTATGGACACCGGCCTTGCGGCGTATCTCTGCCGGTGGCCCAGTGCGGAAACCTTGGAAAACGGCGCTATGGACGGGGCGTTTTTTGAAACCTATGTGGTAACGGAAATCGTGAAGAGTTACTTCAATGCCGGCAAGCCCGTCGATCTGTTTTATTATCGGGATATTGATAAAAAAGAGATCGACCTGCTGTTTGTTGAGGGGGATAAAATGTACCCCATTGAGATTAAAAAGGGAAAGGAGCCATCCAAACCTGACAAAAACTTCGGTGTCCTCCAGCAATTCAAGATGAAGGTCGAGCCAGGGATTATTCTTTGTATGAGCGATGAGCTGATTCCCTATAACCGTGAGTCCTGGTATTGCCCGGTATCTGTTCTTTGACTGGGAGTCACGATTAGGCCAGGAATAATTCTGATAACAAAGATTGAAGCCGTGGGATAAATCGTATCCCACGGCTTCAGATTTTCTATTGCTTCACCAATAAGGAAATTCGCCAGAATCAGCAAAATCTAAGGACTTTATATACAAAGCTGAGTGACTGAATGAGGGCTGATCCTTTCTAACCTTTTGAATTTATTTTAGGGTTACAGACGAGGTTACAGAGAAAGTTACAGAGGAAAACCTGTGAATCCCATAGGGTCATCCACACAGAGCCAGGCAGGGTGACTGAAAAGGTGACTGAAAGGGTGACTGAAAAAGAAAAAAAGAGAAAAAGATTTTAGAGCTTCTTCTTGAAGATCCAGCCTATACCGATACAGCATTCCTCATCTCTGCAAAACCGGAACTTTACATCATCACTTCTTCTGGCGTTGCCGCCTGACAATAGAAAAAATCGCCGAGTTCTTCCACGATATCTTCTCTGCTCCCTCGGACAGAGCTTCCCTCATGCTGATAGTCCCACAGGAATGCCTTATCCATGTTCATCGTACATAGGGAGAACTGGCCTTCATTTTCAAACAGAAAGTGTAAGCATGTATCAGTAGGGCCATTTACTGTCGGAGTCAGTTCCATGATTTCCAGCAGAGATTCTTGGTGTAAGTCCGCTGTTTTTCTGGCCTCATCCACAATCTCGCTGGGCATGTCCACGGTCCAAAGCGAAAAGTCCCCGTCTTCTTCGTGGAACAAGATTGCCGCGGTTTCATACCTCATACACATCTCACCGATTCCTTCCTTTGAGTTTTCGATGGAACAGGACGGGCCTGCGGCGGGTCTGCCTTTGCCTTTTCATCTTCTGGACACTTTCAGCCTGCATCAGTAATGCCGACCTCTTGAAATCTGTTTTTCGTTTCAAAAAAGAACCTCCTTCACTATAGCTGCATTTCTGGCTCATGGTCATCGGCTTTATGCCCCTGAGCGATCTTCTTCGCCTTGATTTTCCGCAGGAGCTTCCGGTCCACCGCCACCCGGATACCACCGGAGGGCGGCGGTTGGTTTTGTTCCTGGAAGATGTTGGCCAGATGATGGAACAGCGAAACGACGGCCGCCACGGGCGGCTGGCCCAGCCGGTCATCCATGTGTTCCAGAAAGTATTGAGCGTACTCATTCCCCTGGTCCGCCGCCAACTGGAACCACTTGATTGCGCTGGCCCTATCTTTTTGGACCTCTTTCCCAAGCAGATAGAGTTTGCCGAGGGCATACTGGGCATATGATTTCCCTGATCCGCCGCTGCGGTGAGCCAGTGAACGGCGGTTTCTATATCCTTCGGCACATCTTCCCCTTGGAGCAGCAGTTTGCCCAGCCGGTACTGCGCAGATTGATTCCCGAGTTCCGCGGCGGATGTGAGCCACTTCAGCGCAGCAGCCGAGTTCTTGGGCAGAGCCACATCACCGGCAAGATACAGCTTGCCAAGGGCAAAGGCGGCAAAGCTGTTTTTCTGCTCTGCCGCAACCGTAAACAGCTCCACCGCCTTTTGAATGTCTTTTTCCGTGCCTTGGCCGTCCCGATAGATTTTGCCGAGCATGTATTGAGCGCAGTCCTGACCAGCTTCCGCCGCCTTTGTCAGCCACTCCAACGCCTGGGCTGTCTGCTCCGGTGTAGAGGATAGGTTGTTGAGGATCATCCGAGCCAGTTGGTACTGTGCGTGAGGATTGCCCAGCTTGGACGCCCGTTCAAACCATTCCTTGGCTGCCGCTTCATCCTTGCCGGTTCCCACACTATTGAGGAGCATCCATCCGATGCGGTACTGCAATTTATCATCATGGCTCTGCTGCTCCAGTTCAAGAAATCCGGCGAAGGCTTGACGGTACCACTGTTCCGATGCTTCAGCGTCCTTTTCACAGCCAATGCCGTCCCGATACATCTTTCCTAACTCGTAAGCGGCATAGGGGAAGTCCTGCTGTGCGGAGGCTGTATATAATTCCAACGCCCGCACATCGTCCTGCACCACACCTTGCCCACGGCGAAACAGACCGGCAAGGGAATATTGCGCATATTTGTACCCTTTGTCTGCAGAGAGCCGGAACCACTGGGCGGCTTCACCATAGTCCTGCTCACAGCCGAGGCCCGCGGCATAGAGCTTGCCAATCCGGTATTCCGCATAGCGGTTTTCCTTCTGTCTCTCCACAGCGCGGAAAGTGGCCAGCGCCCTGCTATACCACACATGGGCGGATTGCATATCGATTTCCCGTCCCAGCCCGTCCGCAAGCATCCGGCCCAGATCGTGCATGGCCAGTGCGTTGCCTTTCTGCGCCTCCCGTTGGAAGAGTGTAAACGCCTGCGCAAAATCCTGGGGCTGATCCTTGCCGCCAAACAAACAGCGGCGGGCCAGACGGTACTCATCGCTCCAGTTCATCTGTGCTTTAGCAGGTGCGGACACTGTTTTGTTCGGGATACCCTCTGGTGGGGATTCCACGGAATCATTCCAGTCAATATCAGGCTGGGGTGCCTCCGGCAGCGGTGCTTCTTCCTGGTCCTCCACAGGGACACGGTCTTGCTGATCATCCGGATGGAATATTTGCTGGCGCGCCCCCAGTTTTACTGCTTCCTCAATGACGATGTTTTTGATCCGCTTGAATTCCTTCTGCTGGGAAAGGGGCAGGCGCTGGGGCAGGTCGTCCTTGTAGGTACGGAGCACATCTTCCCGCAGCTCATACCACAGGGCGTAGGCTGCGGCAACACGGGGGTCCTTGGCCAGCTCGTCCACAATCTCATTCACCACAGCCTTCAGCGGGGCCTTGAGGTAGCCGTATTGCTTTCTGCCTCCGGTATGCCGCAGGCGTTCTGCCAGATGCTCCATGAGCTCCTCCATACGGCTACCGTCTGCGGTGCCGCTCTGCATTTGCTCGATGAGCTGTTCCATTACCGAGCGTGCGTCCTCATTCAGCGCGTCCCGGCTCTGGGTCTGCTTCTGGTAGAGCTCTGTGAGCTCCTGCCGGAAAATCTGTTTTGCCAGTCCCGACTTGATTTGTGTGATGCCCTGTGTAGTGAGGAAGCCCTTCGGCGGATCGGCGCTGTAGCAGACCATGTGGACATGGGGATGGTGGGCCGCATCATGGAAAGCGGCGTACCATCGGAAATCTTCCCAGGGGATTTTCATTGCAGCCGCCATTTCCATCGCATATTGGGTGAGCAGGGCTTTCCATTCCTCCGCCTTGTCATAGCCGAGACGGGCGGCATCTTCCCGTCGCAGAGAGATGATGGGCAGCCACACATTGCCGGGGTGCGCCGCAACTGCTTCCGCCACCTGCGTCAGTACGAGCTGATCTTCTTCGCCGGTAAACAATCCGTGGGAGCCGACGCGCTGGGCGCGGGGGCGGGTGGCGATGTACTTTAGATAGTTATCCTTCTTCGCAATCTGATCATAGTTGTCCTCCAGAGCACGGGTGATGAACTCCGATGCGTTGGCACGGGTTGGTGCGGCTTCGTAGTCCTCGTATTCAAACATCCCGCGGCTGAGCGGGAAGTCCTGCAGGATCTGTTCCACCATCTTTTTCTGCTTTAATGTGGCTGGCCACTCACTGCACCCTGGATCGATGCGCTCCACACCACTCCGTGTGGCCATATACTTCACATAGTTTTCAAGATGGGCGGTGGCGGCGGATGTGCCGCTCTTGATGTAGGGGCATTTGAAGATCAGACGCGGCACAGGCTGTCACCACCTTTTCACATTGTATCGGGCAGGAAATCGAACGATTTTATTGACAAAATTGTTCGATATGCGTATAATGAAAATAAGAAAAACCATACTATAATCTGGAGGAGGGAAACGCTATGATCGTGACTGCAACTGAGTTTAAGTCCAACCTGGGCAAGTATCTGGAATTGGTCGCAACGCAGGATGTGTATATTACCAAGAATGGAAAGAATATTGCGCGTTTGACCAGCCCGTCCACCAGCAAGCTGGCTGTCTTGGATGAGTTGGTGGGCATCGCCGCAGATGCGCCGGTTCAGGATGAAGATTCCATCCGAAGGGAGCGTTTGGCGAGACAATGAGGATCATGGTCGATACCAATGTGATCATGGACATTCTGCAGCGGAGAGAACCGTTTTTCACAGATTCCTATCAGGCGGTCCACTCGATCATCAAAGAGGATGGCGAGTGTATGCTCTCTGCTTCTGCTGCTACTGACATTTTTTATATGCTGCGGAAGGCTCTCCAGTCCCCTCAGCAGGCAAGGGAGCGCTTGGCGCAACTGGCACAGCTGGTCACCTTTGCGGATGTGGCCGGGTTGGATATCCATACCGCACTCTCCCGACCAATGTCTGACTTTGAGGATGCTGTGGTAGATGCGGTGGCGGAGCGGAATGAGGTCGACTACATTCTGACACGAAACAAAAAAGATTTTGCCGGTTCCGTGATTCCAGCTGTCACACCAACTGAATTTCTCGCTCTGTAACAACGCAGCCACTCATGATTTGAGTGGCTGCGTTGCTTATTCCACACCCCGTTGGTAGTCGATGGCATCCTTGAAGCTGATGCGCCCGTTGGTCTGCTTCACTTCACGGACGGACCGGGCGCGGAGTGTCTTGAGATCCTCGTCACTGATTTCCATGCCTGCCGCCAGCACATTCATCATCATGTTGATTTCCACCGCCAGTTTGAAGAGCAGGCGGGCGATGCGGTTCTCACTGTCCTGGACGGTCCCGCGCATGGCCGCCACCAGTGCGGGCGGCAGATACGCCGTGGCCTCCTGGCCGGAGAGATAGCCCGCATAGAACTGTGCGGCTGTTTCCAGAAAATCACTCCGACTCCTGCTGTTATTTTCTCTGACCAATTTGTCGATGACATCCAGCGTGGATGGGTACAGCCATGCCGGGATGCGCTCCTTGGCTTCCTCGCCCTTGGGGGCGGGTTTCCACTCATTTATCATATATACATCCTCCAAAACCACCTACCCCGACCACCTGAAAAGTAGCCGGAGTAGGCTGATATTTCTGCTTTCTATTCTTTTCCCGATCACCTGCCACAGCAAAAAGCCGGAAAACCGACCACCTGTCAAAACGCTTCCCGGCCCGCATTGCGGGGCGGTGTCAGGCCGCAGGTGGGCGCTTTGCGACCACCTGCTTTATCCTGCACTGTTTTCGACCCCTCGGTTCATCCTCGCTAAAGGCGAAGGCGAGAGGCCATCGACGCAGGACGGCTACCGCCTATTTTGGGAACTGCCGCACAAAGCCCTCTCAAACCGCCGGAAGGTGCCGCAGGTGTACGGATGCCACCCCGCCTTGGAAAAGGGCACACAGGGCCGTACAGGGGGCAACGGCGGGGAATGTAAAACTGCCGGCGCTGTAGCGCCGGCAGTTGCATGAATTGGTATTTAGCTGAGCTGTGGTTCGTTGTTTTGCCTTGCAATCATGTGGGCAATCTCGTCCAGCTCCGCGCTGAGCTCGTCCATGGACATAAACATCCGGCCATCCTCCAGTTCCTCCTGCGGCTCGGTCAGTTCGTGCAGTTCATTGGCTGTCACCGCCGCTTTTCCCAACAGGTCCCTCCGGTTCTCCCCGTTTTCTGTAACCGTGGCTTCTGAGAAAGCGTCCCAGATCTGGTTCATCATTTCGACGGCATCGCCTCCGCAGTTAAACAGGCAGTCTCCCATGCCGCACATATCGGTGGTCGTTCTGGCCAGTTCCAACAGCTTCGTGCGGGTTTCCTGTTCGTCGGTTTCCGCAACGATGCGGAAAAACTCCAGTGTCATGTCTATCTGCGCATCGATAGCAACGGTTCGGACAAGTTGTGAAGTGGGGATCAGATGCGTAACACATTGGGGCGTACCTGCCGTCTGCTTGAGGTTCTCAATTTCCTGATCGATCCACTCCAGATGCGTTTCAACGCCTTCTCCTGAGCCAGCTGCGGCGGCCAGCATGGTCAATCCCTCGCGCATTTCCAGGGCGAGGGGGATCGCATTGTCATCCACTGCTTCGAGAAGTGAGACGGTTTCGTGGGCAACGAGGTTGTAGAGATCTGTGATTGTAACCTGCCTTTTTTGTGTTTTCATTGTGTGAACTCCTTTCCGTTTTGTGGCGGGTTGATGGTTTGCAGCAAACACATTGCCACATTGTTTGAAATAAATCCATTCATCAGCACCGACAAAAAGTTGCTTGTCACACTGTGCAGACTGAATAAAATTCGCTGTAGCCCTTCGCTTACATCTGGATCTCGGGGGTGTCCTCTGTCTGCTCCCGCAGCAGGGTACCCCGCATTTCCTCCAGTCTTTGTCCGTTCTGCTGGCGGCAGTAGGCATCCATCTTATCCCACAGCTGGACCTGTTCCGCAGGAGTCAGCGGGTAGGAAAACTCAAACTCATGCCCGTCAGTGCAGACAAGATACACGGCCAGTGCGCTGTCCATCCGCCCAGTTTTCCAGTCAAAGTTGGCGTACACATTCAGCCAGTCATCATTAAGGGCGGAGGCGACATTGGTGCCAAATACCGCGTCAGGATCAAAGTTAATGGAGATATAAAAGTTCAACTTTTCATCACATACTGTAATCTCATCGGTGAAGGACACCGCACCTACCGGCAGCCTTTTGGTGCCTCCTTTGAGTTCCGGAGGAGATCCGCCTCGCCCCAAATCCAAATGTGCGTAGTAATCGTTCAGCGTTTTCCCAGTCCTGTCGAGGCAGTTCGCTTCCATCTGTTTCCGCAGAAGAGTCCTTTCTTCTTTCTCTAAGGGATAGGTGAAGGATTTCCGTTCCGCCCCATCCTGGCGGCATAGCGTGAGGGAAAGAGTGGTGTCGACTTCCTGCCGTGCCGCGTCGTAATTGCAGGAAATATCCAGCCAACTCCCCGGCTCTGAACAGTCCACCGCTGATCCAAGGACCTCCCGTTGTGCCTCATCGCTGATGAAGCCAAACTGAAAATTCAGCCCATGGCCTGACAGAATGATTTCCTCCGGGAAGGTGAGATCGCCCTCACGCAGAGGACGGATTCCTCTGGTTTCAACAGGATCAAAGGTCTGGAGTTCAATGTCACGACCGTACAGATAGTCTACAAACTTGCGCCATTGCTCGTTTCTCTGGCTGTTGTGAGTTCGGTTAGCGTGGTAGGCGGCCGTAGATACATCCTTGTTTTTGAAGGTCTGCCAACCGTCTGCGAGATTCAGTGCGGAACACCAGCCGGCATCCAGATCAATCTCAAACGCGCCCGTGACCTTGCCGGTATTTTCGAGGCGCAGGGCGGTCAATTCGTCAAACCGCTCCCGCGTGATGGGCTGAGAATTATAAAAGTGGCGGGAGAAATCGCCCTTCACCGCCACGGCACCCCCTTGCAGATAACGGCGCAGCCGTATGGCCACATCCAAGAATTCCTCGCCGTTACCCGTTGAGAAGATACTGTCATGGCCATGTTCCCGAATATGAAAGGCCGCATAGACTTTCTGGTCTTCCGCCGCCCGTGCCGCCTCCAGTTCTTCCTTTGTGATGGCAGCTTCAATCTGTAACCACTGTTCAAATGGAACAGTTTCGTTGTACAGCGTTATCAGATAGTTCTGCAGATGCTGTTCAATATCGCTGCTTTGCACCTTCAGAGCCTCCTCCAGCGCATCCCAGCGCCGCTGATCCAGCCACACCTCGGCGGATACAGAACCTGCCATCATCCGGCCTCCTTCCCAGCGTCAAGGGTGTCCGGTGTGGCGCTTCGCGGGGAACGGGCGGACCGCAGGCGGGGCTGTTCCTCCGGTCCCGCCATGCTTTCGATATACTCTCTGGTCTGGGACGGTACATATCTCTTGTAGAGTTTCTCCATGAACTCATCCAGATCTGATTCCAAAGAGGTGCCGGCTTTTCCCGCATAGAACTGGATGGCTTTGAGTTTCTCCTGATCAAATGAAATGGTAACTGTGGCTTTCTTCATCGTGATCCCTCCATTACATAAAAATCCCCAGGGCATTTTCAACCCTGGAGTAATTGGCAATTGCTTCGTCATATCGCACCAGCATTTGGGGATCAACCCCGTCCAATACCAATTCCACACCATAGGGGCCGGGGCGAATGGCGGTGACTCTGGTATCCAGAAGGAGTGAAAATTCTTCTTTGCCCTGGGTGGTTAACCGGGGGAGATCCGCCGCAGGCACCCATCCCACATCCTCTGTGGCATGAACCAGATAGACATTGTGGTCCGGCAGGCCGAGGGTGGGCAGGTCCCGCAGATGGATGGCGGGGTCTTCCGCCAATGCTTGGAGTTCCTGCTCCTTTACCGCCTCCGGTGGAAAATACACTCTGGTTTCTCTGCCATCCCTGCAGGAATAATCGACCTTCCTCCACTCACCGCCATGAGCAACCTGCAGCTCCCCGAGATGGCTGTATCTCCAGTTCCGATTATTTTCCTTGCACCACTGGACTACATGGTCGCTGACGCTGCCGGACTTCCAGTCGAAGGTGAAGAGGGTTTCGCCTCTTTGTCGGAGCAGTTCCGTCCACTGCACCCGGTCCGTGAAGCCCATACTGCGGGCAACAAATGCTTCGCACATCCGAATTGCCCAGTCAGATGGCTCCGCCTGATGCTCATGCCTTTTTCTGAACTCCTCCAACTGCCAGAGCAGATCCAGCTGGTCCTGTTTGATTTTGATGTTCCTTTCCTCCTCTTTGGTGCCAGCCCCCGATTGTTTAGCCAGCAGCGGATTGGTTCCGAAGGCTTCCGTCAGACTCTCATAGATGCTCTCCGTATCCCATTCGCCAGCGGCGGACAGCTGGCCAGCGATCTCCCGCAGGGTCATCTCATGGGCGAGTATCTCATCACAGGAGATAAACCAGGGCCAGATTTCTGAGGTTTCCTGCTCAAAGCGAATGTAGTCCACGATGTCCTGGTATGCGTCACCGCAGTCCGGCTCATAGCGGTGGGCGAGGCCAAAGCCCATAGCTTCGATCTCCTGATTGGTCAGTCCCAACTCATCATGAAGCACCTCGTAGAGTTCCTCACCTCCGTCATGCTCCGCAAGGAGAGCTGCGAGCCTGTTCTGGATTCTGTTGGCGCCTGTCGTTGGAAAGTGACTTGCCAGAGCATCCAAACTCTCCTGCAGGCTGTCGGCCCGCTGGTCATACTCCACCCGTATCCGTCCATCGTCCAGATCGATGACTACCCTCTGTTCTGCGGCCCCGCCATGACCAAGGTCATGGCTCAGGGCCTCTGCTTCATCCGCAAACGCCCGTCTGAGCGGAGTGCCGCGCTCTGCGGCGGCAGTGGAAAGTGCCTCTGCAAAGCCGCTGTTCTCATCTTCCACGATAGCAGAGGCCCGTGCCAACAAGGAGTGCAGTTCCGCAAGCCCATCGCCGTTTTCACTAACAAAGGTGATATGACGCCCCTGCTCCACTATCTGATACAGCACGGACATGGTGTCCATCCCTCCTTCGCTCACTGCATTGTCATTCCTTCTATTTGCTCCATCGGCTCATCCAGCGGTTCCATCTTGTACAAGCCAAAGTGCTGATAGAGACCACTTGTGAAGAGATCCTGGTCGATCCTGCCCGTTGCATGATCCTGCGCCTGCTCGTATAGCCCAGCCAAACGGCTGATCATGCCGCCGGACATGATAATGTCACCGCCCTGCAAGGTACGGGTAAAGACAACACATTGATCATCCGTCAAGTTCAGTTTTGCCAGTATACCAACACCATCCGAATCAAAGAACTGATTGGTGCGCACCTCAAATTCTTTCTCTGTAATGGACCGCCGTTTCTCGCCCAGATATGCTTCAATAACAGTCAGGCCAAGAGCGTTTTCGTCCATATTTGTAGTTATACCGGAAAGCATTTTAGCAACATCCGCAACGCTTTTGATTTGCGGAGTAATATACCAGCCCGCAAAATCCTTCCCGCGAATTTCGATACAGCTTGTTCTCATATTCAACCCCATTTCCCAGATTTCATTGTCACTCATTCCAAGATTATTATGAAGCATCTCATAGAGGGCAGATTCCTCATCATACATATCACGGAAGACTGATACAGCTTTGTGAAATAATTCGGACTGGCGCACCAGTGGGATCTGTTCTTGTACTTCCTCATCGCTCAGGTTCCTGCAATAGTCAAGGTAATAGCAGACGTCAAAACACTCATCCGTCAGTACAACATCTGCCGCCTCCGGACGTTGTTCCAGCTTTTCGAGGATCATGGTATCGATCCCGTTTCCCGGCTCTACTACAAGATCCATCTGCTCATAGAGCTCGCTGAAATAGTAACACCAGTTTCCCTCGTTGGTATTTTCCGTGCCTTCCTTGATGATCCTTTCCACCGCCTGCTCCAAGATGGAATCGACCATAACCCGCACGTTGGGCAGATAGGCAAAGTGTTCTCCTGCGTCATAGGCAAAAACGCCATCCTCGCGGCCTTCTGCCAAAATGAGTACACCACGGTAGATCCGTTCACCCTGCTGTTCATAATACTGCGGCTCTGCGCCCCATCTGGCATCCCGTTTGGGGCAATTCAAGAGTTCTTGAAAGTCGTTGGCTGTCAGGGTAACCAACCGAACCGCTTCGCATTCTGAGATGCGGAGACCGCCCGCTTTGGCCGGTAATTGAAGTTTCAACCGCAAATTATTAACCTCCTGTCGTGGGTAGATAAAAACGGGGATTGGTCCGTTCTCCGTTGACTCGGACCTCAAAATGCAGGTGCGGACCAGTAGACCGCCCGGTGGAGCCGGAGAGCGCGACAATGTCCCCTGCCTCCACGGTCTGTCCTACTTGGGCCAGCAGGCGGGAGTTGTGACCATAGAGCGTAGAGAGGCCATTCCCATGGTCGATCATCACATAGTAACCATAGCCGCCTGCATTATATTGGGAGACTGTCACCGTACCGGGAAGGGCCGCACGGATTGGGGTGCCGGTGGGCACCGCCAGATCCATTCCGGTATGGCCCCTCGTCTCGCCGGTGAAGGGGTCGCTGCGGTACCCAAACTCTGAGGTGACCACGGCCTCCCAGCCTGCTCCGATGGGAGAACAGAAGCCATCCGCTCCAATGAAAGGTACATCCGCCCCAGGGAACCAGCCACTGCTTTCCCCGCTGGGGATGCCATAGAGGATAAGGTTATAGATGCTGTCAGCGTTGCTCTGGTGGCCTGCAGTGACTTCGATGCCCATGGTCCGGCTGATCCGGTCATATATTTCAGTTAGATCTTCGATGGGAAGGGCCACTGTATAGGCTTCCGTGCCCTCCACCTTGTTGCCCGCCTCGTCAGTAGTGGTAACCGCGCGAGTCCTTTCCTCATAGTCCACAAAGCAGTCCGCAAATGTGCGGATACCATCCGCCTCCGGTTGCTCTGCGGCGAAATACAGAGCATAAAAAATGGCCTTGACGCGGGTATCGTCAAGGCTTTTTCCGTCTTCACACTGGCTGTTTATCTCCGCAATGACTTCATCTATTTGGGCAAAGCTGTTCCGCATCTCCTCAATATATCCCCGGTATTCCGGCGTAGCGCTGATGGAAATGGAGCCGCCGTGGAAGCACAGCTCCACGGCGGACACATTGTGCTGCGAGGTCCCGGAGAGGATGGCACAGAGCAGGACCACCAGCACGATCAACGGGGAGAGAATGGCCACGATGACCCAGCCCACCTTTTTGCGGGCTTCCTCATTGGAGAGGACCGCTATCGCCGCTTTGATTGCGGCCGCAACGCCGGCACTCATAGACTCATGCTCTCCGTGGGCAGATCACTTTGCTGGGATTCGTTTTGTAGGCCAGTCCAGTATGTGGTCAGATCCTTCATTATCTCCTCATACCCCTCATTTTTTCGTTGTTTCTCCGCCCACGCCTTGTACTGCTCCAAATCCATCCCCTGATCCAGCAGGAGCTTTGCAAGGTCGACCGCATGGTTATTGACACAGAAATAAAGAGCGGCGTAATTGTCCGGCTCTACTGGCAATCCGCGCTCCAGCAGTTTCTCTGCCATCCACGCCTGGCGCTGGGCTGTGAGGGTACGCAGGACGCCGGCCACCTCATCGCCCGGTTGGACGCCCTTGTCAACCAGATCCACCGCAGTCTGGAAGTCCAGCTTCTCCGCAACCCAGCGGAGAAGTTTTGGGGGCGCGGCGGCAATCTGATCCGGTGTGCATTGGGTAATCAGGTCTTTAGCGATGTTCTGGCAGTCATTCGTATAGGCATAGAGGATCACCTCACCGGGGAGGGAGGGCGTCCGCTCCGAAAGGCGGCCTTCCGACTCTTTCACCAGCGTCTGCACCCGCCAGTTGTCTCCCACTTCCACCGCCCGCTTGCAAGCGGTGAGGTATGCCTCCGGAGAAAACCTCTCCACCGCCGCAAGAAGCATCAGGGTCATGTTCCCTCCCACGACTCCAGGCCGTCCCGCCACCTCAATCAGCAGATCATCCGCCTGGTCCGGCACTCTGGGATAGAGGGTTTTGAAGGCATCAAATTCCCCGTCCCGAATAGCCAGTACCGTTTTGTCATAGTCGCTCATGTGCAGGGGTCGCTGACCAACCTCGTCCATATAACTGGTGATACTCCCGGTCATCCGCCGCAGGAGCTGTTCCGTCTGAGACATAGCCTGCTTCTGATGTTCCCGCTGCTCCACCAGCGCGTTGATGATGGTGCGCTGTTCCGCAGGGTTCAAGTGAACAATCATGTCCTCCGGTTCTGCCCGTTCACCCAGACGAAGGTACCGGGCATAGGTCCCGTGATCCCCATGAAATGCTTTGGTGATGGCGGAGGAGATGAGGAACATTCGATCCAGAGCCACGCCGGTTTCGTCCAGCGTCTTGCCGGTTATAAAACTCTTGGTAACCGGCCGGTTGTTTTCGTACCACTTCAGGTACACATCCAAATAGACGCCCTCGCTACTGCCGTAGTCAGTAGTGCAGAAGATATCCGCACCTTTGGGGATCTTTCTGCCGTTCTCCCATTCCCGATCCATGAGAAAATACTCATCCGGCAAGTACCCCATGCTCTCCAGACGGTGCTTCAGTTCCTCGAAGACCTCCTGTGCGGCACGCTGGCCGGCATACTGCATCTGCCGGGGATCTCCCGGCGATGGCTCCCACTGTTCTAATCCAATTTCTTTCATTAGACTCTCCTTCTCCCATATAAATCTGCTTTCTTTTTATAAATCTGCTACTGGTGTTTCACCCCCCATACAACAGGAACAGGGGAGATTCTCATTCGAGAAGGCACCCGGAATCACAATCTGGTTTTCATCTGCGCGGATAAAATCCCGCCAAGCCCAGTTCCTGCCCAATCCCCGCACTGATGTGAGGTTTGGCTTGGCCGCATCTTCAATCGCTAAAGCCCGCCGTAGAAGGTCCGGATAACGGTGGTACAATGTCCGGATTTCCCACTGCTTCATGCTGGGACAGAAGAAGCAGGATGATTTCCCAGGCAGAGGGAGTCCGGCATTCTGGATCGCCTGGATGCAGTCGTTTCTGCTCCAACCCCACTCCATCAGGGGATATTCCTTCCGGTATTTTTTATCCTGAAGGTCATGGACAAGCGCTTTATTCATACGCTGCTCCTCACCGGCATCGTACCCAATGAACTTGATAACCTTTTCACCCTTGGCCCAAGCATCGATACAGGGCTGGTAGTGCCTGCAGAACTTTTCCTGCGGGGCAACTTTGTGCTTGAGAGAGCATTTTTTGTACCCATAAGCGATGGAGGGCAATGTTCCTGAACGGAGGCACTCCTGCTCCAGCGTCAGCCTCTGGCCGTTCTTCTCGGTGTACCACACCCGCGTGATCGGCGGCATCCCGTGGTCTTCCAGCCAGCGGCTCATGGTGTCCAAGTAGGCGTAGGTATGCGGCTGTTCGGCTCCGGGGTCGGCAAAAAGGATCAGATCGACTGGGACATGGTGCCGCCACAGTCCTATCAGCATTGCCGTGCTGTCCGTGCCGCCTCCATACCCGACCACATTCATCGCCCGCCCGCTGTGCCGAACAGCGCCTCCTTATAGGCTGGGGCATGGACTTCCAGCAGGTACCGCTCATTGCCGCATTTGAACAGGCACACGCCCCGCTGGGGGAAACGGATGAGGTTGTACTCCGCCTCCTCCAGCTGGAGCAGATCCATATAAAACCGCTTGTCGATGGAGCCGCAGTTGAAGATGAACTGGTGGGGAGGGATGGCGAACAGGGGCTTGGTCAACTCCCGAATGCCTTCCCGGTCAAAATCCTCCAGATTCTGCGAGGCCATGATGAGGTTGGATTCCTTTTTGCGGACCCGCTTGAGGGTGTTGCGGATGTACTCGATGATGGTGGTGCCCACCGACACATTATCCGAGAGCCACACATACAGCTCATCCAGTGCCGCCGTGGTGCAGCCAATGGTCAGCAGACGGTCGGACATATAGGACAGAATGTTGAACAGCATGGCGCCCCGCACATTTTTGCTGGCCTGCAGCAGTCCCTTAACGCCGAAGACAATAAAGCGGGAGGAGGTCACATTGGTATGCCCATTAAAGAACTGGGCCTCCGCCCCCTGGCACATGGAGTGGAGCCCCAGCAGGATCTCCTGCAGCAGTTCCGCTGTGTACAACTGATGCTGGCTCTCATCGTACTCTCTGTACTCCTGCTCAATGAGCTCATAGAGGTCGGAGAGGATGGGGTAATCCTCCGGCTTGAGGCCAGCGAAGTTTGTGCTGTCACTGATGCCCCATTTGGCGTACAGCTTGCCCACCATGATCTCAATGGTGTCGATGTGGCGGTCTGAGAAATCCTTATAGGCCCGGAAGAAGTCCTTGAGGAAGGAGATGTGCTGGCTCAGCCGGGTGGATTTACGGAATGCCTCCGGCGCGTCCCTGTCCTCCGGGCCGCTGCCATCATCCCAGCACTTGGGTTCCAGCGGGTTGATGCGGTACACGCCGCCCATCAGATCCATGAAACAGCCGCCCACGGTTTCGCACATATCCCGCTGTTCATGCTCCACATCCAGAGAGATCACGGACTTGCCCGCCTCGAGGAAGTTGAGCAGGAGCAGTTTGAGCAGATAGCTCTTGCCCTGACCGGAGTTGCCGAGGATCAGAATATTGGCGGAGGTCTTATCGTCATCCCGCTTGTCGAAGTCCACGAGGATATTGGCCCCGTACTTGTCCTTGCCGATGTAGAATCCGTGTGGGTCGGTCTTGCCACTGTAGTTGAAGGGGTACAGATTAGCCACGCTGGATGCGGGCAGGACCCGTTCAAACTGGGCGCCGAAGGTGTTTCGGCCTGCCGGCATGACAGAAACAAACCCCTCCTGCTGGCGGAGCATGAGCCGGTCCACATTGAGCTTGGAGCGGACCAGTTCAGTCAGCACATCGGTCTGAAGCAGCTTGAGTGCGTCATAGTCTGGGGCGGTCAATTCCAGGAATACTGCGCAGTGAAGCAGAGGCTCGCGATTGCGGTGCATGGAGGAGACCAGAGTGACCACATCCTGCAGGTTGGCCTCGGCGGTGACTGTCTGCTGGAGATCCTCGGTGCTGGAACGGGACATCCGGTGCTTGTTGGCGGCGTTGTGGATGATCCGGCGTTCCTCGCTGGGAGTGACCTGCCGGGTGTAGATGCGAATAGTGACACCGTCCATCTCGCCCAGATGCCGCAGGATGGCCTGCTCATCGGTAGAGGTGGGGTACTCCCGCAAGGCCCACACACAGCGGCAGGTGTTGCCGCACAGGTAGTGGTCCACCTTGAAGTCAATGACTGAGGGGGCTACCATATCAAGAAAATCCTTGATATACGGTTCCTCCGCCGCAGGCCGGGGCATATTCTTTTTTCTGTTTTTCGGCAATGAAAAAAACCTCCTGTCCAGGCCGGCAGGAGATCTTTTATTGCGCTGTTTCTTCCTGATATGGCCCGGAAGTTCTCCTGACGGCCATATCAATTAAGTTGCGGGTCACAGATCAGTCATTCAAAATGATCCAGCGTTCCCCATCGTAATCCTCATACTTTTCTGTGGTAGCGTTCTGCTCGAAGTACACTCCCAGCATGCGCTTGAGATCCTCACCGCTGGCGAGGCTTACCTTAAATCCCTGATCTTCAAGACTTTTCTGGATGCGGGAGAGATGGGTGTGCAGTTCCATCCCTGTTTCCTCCCGCAGCCGGACCAGCACGAAAAACTCACGGGCAGTTGCCATCTGGATCTGCAGGCGGTCCAGGGATTTTGCATCCGCCTCCAACAGCCGGCTGATGACCGGCAGGTCCTCCTCAGCGGCCCGCTGGCGGTAGTAGCGCTTGTTGTCCTCAAAGCTCTCTTTGGAGTTGAGGGCCAGCATCTCGATCTCAGCCTGTCCTTTGAGGACGGTCATGAGGGCATAGATGCGGTTGCTCACAGCCTCCGGGGGCTGGACCGAGAGGTTGGTGGGTTTGATGGCAAAGAAGGCCAGCCGCCCGTGGCTGGTCTTCAGGCCGCTGTCCGTGATTTCGTCGATCCCGATGAGCTGCCGGGTGGTCTGCTTGGCTTTCACATCTTTTTTTCTGCTCATTTTTTCTCACTCCTGTCCGTTGATGAATTACACAGCCCCCAGGCGTAGGTCTGCTGCCCCAGGAGAAAATACCGGATCGCATAACGCAGGAAATCCAAAATACTGGTATCTTCCAGTCGAATGGAGAGGAAGGCATAGGCTGCGGTGATCACCACCGGGGGCAGGAAGCCAAGCTGTGCCATAGCAAACACAGAGATCAGGGCACCCACGCCGATGATGGCAATGTCCCGCAGTTCCCACAGCCACAGGACGGCCTTGGATTTCAGGTTGTCCGGGTAAATATACAAATACAATCACCTCCGCATGTAATTAGGAAGGGAGGCCCCTATGTGGGCCTCCCTCATCTGGTCATTCAGCATCATCTTCGCCCGAGGAGCCTTCCGCCGTTTCTTCCGGTTCCTCGTCTTCCAGCAGACTATCTGATCCTGCACCTGCGGATTCATCAGCTTGGATGTCCATATCTTCCGTTTCTTTCGGTGCGTCGGGATGCTCTTCCGGGCTGTCATCTGGGTTCAACACTTCCTGCGCGTCCAGTTCTCGCAGGATCAGCCCAGCCACAAGTCCTTTTTTACTGAGCCCCTTATGCACATCCAGATACTGTTCAATGCGCTGGAATAGCTCGGCAGATACACCGTAGGCGAGGGGGCGTCCTTTTCCGCTGCTGGTCACGTCTTTATGGAACTCTGTAGTTTCACCCGCATCCCATCTGTCCAGTTCATCTTCAATCAACCCCAGGACAAACGCCTTTTGCGAGAGCTTTTTGCCGTCTTTTCGATGGGTTTTCAGGTGCTGTTCCAGACGCTGGTGCAGTTCCTCTGAGATTTGGCAGCCCAGAGTGCGGTTCCCAGTCTGCCCGTCGATCCGTGCAAAATATTCCGTCAGAACCTTGGTCAGATAGTCGCCGTTGGTGACATCAGGCCCTTTATCCTCCAATACCCGTTTGTGTAATGCTTCTGGGATTTGTCCACATAAATTTTTCAGATTTTCCATTGTGTTGCGCTCCTTTCTTGATTTGCAAGGCCAAGTATACCGAAACGCATGGACAATAGCCATTACCAAGACCAACAACAAATTTCTCGAAAACGAAGCACAAGCAATAAAACATCGCATGAATTCCCAGTCATAGATCAGGCTTCTTTGTTCTGCCTTAAAAACCAAGCGATCCCCCGCAGGACAAAGTCCACGCAGGGGATTGCTACAGAGTTGCCCAGCGCCTTGTAACGAGCCGAGTCGGAGGCGCCTGGCAAATCAGTCCAGTGGTCAGGGAAGCCTTGGAGCCTCTCGCATTCCAGTGGGGTCAGCCGGCGGATGAACTGCCCGGTTCGGACTGGGTGGATAGAGTTGAGGGAACTTCCAGTGGTACCCTGTTGAAGCGTACCGCACAAATCGCCATTTTCCCGGCCATTCCTGCAGTCTAACCCAGCCACATCCATTACCAAGTCTGTCGCGTCCTTGTGCTGACGGGCACTCTGGGTGCTGGCCACTGCATCCTCTCGGAACACATCCACCCGCTGCCTGCTGAACATAGCGTGAGCAGGCTCTTGAGATGGAGCGGTTTCCTGTGCGATCAGCGGCACATTGTTGCCGCCAGTCCCATACCTTGCTGACATAGTCGGCGCAACAGCGTGAGGGCCGGTGTAGCGTGCGTCAATTCCATGGTTCTCATATAGAGCAGGCATCATCTCATCCGACCTCTTATCTACGATCAGAGGCTGGTGACCATGCTCCTGTGCCCGGAGCGTCCCGGCAACATCTTCACTGCAAGCCATGATGCTGCCGCCCTGGTCGTTGAGGCACAGGACGGACGGCATCATATTACCGCTGGGTGATCCCCTCAGCGTCGGAGATACTTCCGCCTGATACCCAATGCTTCCAGCGGCAGGGCTGGCTCCAGCGCAAAATCCCGCAGTAAATACCAGCCCAGCGGGGTTTCTTCCTCCACCGCCATCAGCACCGGCCACCGTAGGGGACTTTCCACACGGAAGGAATACTCGCTGTTGCTGTGTATCCCAAGGTGTCAGGCAGGTCTGCGGTGTGTCGGCGCCTTTTGCGACCAACACACTGGGATACCCCTGTCCAGGCATACCACCGCCTCCGCTCAGCGAGGTGTGCCGCTCCTCAGAGAGAAAGCAGTCGCCGTTGCCTTTGGCCGTGATTCCGGCCACAAAGGTCTGCTGTTTCATCCCAGGCTGGGCGGCCAGCGCCGCGGCGACATCGTGTAGATCCCGCACCTCGTCCCGCTGATTGGCGGCAAAGGCAGTGATTACACCGTTCCGCCCGGTGGACATCCCGCAGTTTACGCCGAGGGTGGCCGCCTTTTTTCCCGTCAGGTCTCCGTTGTATCCGTCGAATCCAATGGGGGCTGTCCCGCCTGGAGGAGCAGCGCCTCCCTGAGCTGGGGCGGAAGTTCTTTGCCTCTGGCTTCTGCCCGGCGCAGAATCCCTAAGCAGGCGGTCCTGCTCAAATAGTATTTGGATGGCACTTCGTCCTGCAAAATCTGCGACAAGGAAGATTCTCTTTCTTCGCTGGGCGACACCCCAGAATTGAGCGTCCAGGACTCTCCAAGCCAAGCTGAATTGATCTCCCAGAATGATTGCCCCAGCAGATTCCCAGCGCCCGGAGTCAGGTCGAGGCACTGAACAGGAGCCGTCTTTAATTCGGATGATCTCCTCGAGGACGATGCGGAAGTCTTCTCCTTCGGCTGAACTGAATGCTCCTGGGACGTTCTCCCAGCACATGTATCGAGGTCGAACAGCGTGAGCTGTTCTACCGCGCCGCTCATCTGCATCCCTCATTTCTTGTACAACGCGGATCTGCTCCATAAACAGGCCGGAACGCTCCCCGGCAAGACCGGCTCTGGCCCCTGCCACGCTGAGATCCTGACAAGGGCTGCCCCCTGTGATAATGTCCACCGGGGGGAGTTCGGCACCGTTTAACTTCGTGATATCCCCGACATGGAGCATGGAGGGGAATCTCTTTTTTGTCACTTCGATGGGAAAGGCTTCAATTTCACTGGCCCATACCGGCTCAATGCCGTTGTGGACCGCTGCGAGGGGGAAACCTCCAATCCCATCGAATAGACTGCCCAGCGTGGGCATTACACCATATCCATGCTCTGCTCTGGAGCATCCTCTCGCTCCATCTCAGCGGGCAGAGCCTCCTGCTTGATTTCCTGCTCTCCAATCTGTCGAATGGGGATACCGAGTTTTTGGGCCTCCTCAATCTCACGGGCCATGCCGGAACTGATCCGGTCGCCGCAGCACCACAGTTCGTCGCAGACTTCCAGCACTCGATGCCCCAGCCGAAGCCCAGTTTCCCGTTCCGCAGGATCGCTGTCATCCAGCATCTGTGGGTAGAGGAGGTGGACGGCGATAGGCGTATAGCCCTGGCGGATCGCATAGCGGCATGCCTTTTTCGCAAACACGGTGTTTGCCTCAATATCCCCAGCATAGGGAGAAGCAATATAGATCAGTTTTTCTCTGCTCATTTTGCTGCCCCCACTGCCTGTACCACGGTGCGGGTGGTGTTGACTGCCGCCTGCGCTGCATAGACGGCGGACATGATGTTGGCGTGGGTGGAGGTTTCCAGCCCAAAGGCGCCGCAGATTCTCGGCACTTCACCGGCCGACAGCATCAGCCCAAGGCCCAGCAGCGCGTGGTCCTTCAGCACCAGCAGTCCCGCTGTAAGGATGGTGGCCTGCAGGAAGGTGGTCAGACACAGACCGATGATCTGCTTGCACCACTGCACAAATCCGTCCATATAGCCGCGGGGCACAGAGAACATATACAGGGAACCCACAGCGATTTGGATGAGCAGGATACCGCCCCTCTTAAGATTGGAGAAAAAGCATTTAATGATGGCGTATCCCATCATAATGACAATGAAAATGACCATGATGGGGCTGGTGATGCTGCCGATCCCCCCGAACACGCCAGAGGCCGCTGCCGTTCCGATATCCACTTCTTGCAGGGAAGTGATGATATCAGTGGAGAGAACATCAAAGCCCTCTCCATACCCCGTGATCCCGGCAGTCAGGCTGGCCTGCAGTGTGACAGAGAGCTTGTAAAGCTCTACCGGCACCAGGGTAAAACAGCTCACCGCCATAAAGCCCTTGATGGCGTTGAGTGCGGCGTCTTTGACGTTGGCCCGTCCGGTCTGGTATTCGATTCCAACCTCGAACACGGCCACCACCAGCCCGACAACATACAGCGCCCAGGCCAGATAAGAAAAAAAGAGAACAATGGATTGCACCCAGCTCATCTCGAAGAGCTCGACGCCCATGTTCCCCATCGCGGAAAAGAAATTTCCGAAAAAGCCCACGAGCTGGCTGTAGACCCAGTCGATGAACTGGTCCATCAGCCCGCCGAGGAAAAAGTCCAATATAAACATCTGGTGGTTTCACCCCTTTGCGTAAGGGGGACCGTGCCAGTATTGGACATATACTCCTGCTCAAAGGCACAGGGGCCGTGACTTGGCACGGCCCCTGCTTGTATTCACTTCCTGTCTTTTTAGCACATTTGCGGGCTGTTTTCCTGCGCCTCCTCCTGACGCTGGAACACCTGCAGATACTCATCTACCGCACCTGCCAGCATCCTGTAATCTGCCTGAGTGGGCTGGTAAACATACCAGCCTATCTTCCCGTAGTCATCCCAGAGGTGCGGTAAAACACCATCCGAGAAGTTGGGGTTGCTCACCTTTTTCTTCCCCAGCAGATCGCCAAAGCGGAGGATATTCACATCCACCGCACCCTCAGTCCGATTCAAAACTGTCAGCTTGAGGGCATTGTACTGATTGGCGATATTCAGAGAAATAAATTCCAGCCTGGCCCGCAGTTCCGGGTCAAGCTGGATGTAGGCCGATCTGCCCGCAAAGGATACTGGGCCGTTGGTTTTGCACTGAGTGAGGATTTTCCTCAGTTCCTGTCCAAACGGATTCAATTTTCTTCTTTCCCTCCCTACATGGTTAATTCCGGAACAGTCGGCGCCGGTGGATGAGCCAGCTCCAGCGTACTGCCTTCCAAGGCCATAACACCATCCAGCCGGTGAATAAGACCCTCCATGTGTTCCTGCCACCTATCCCAATCTTTCGGATCAAACCAGCCGCCGGGCAGTTCACCAGCTTTGATCTGCTGCTTCGCCCTGATTCTGGCATATTTCAAGGTATCCGCAAGGTAATCTCGAAGTTCCAGGAGAGAAGATCTTGATGCTGTAAACGAGGTGATGGACCGAAATTTGTTATCCTTGGCCGCCCACTCCTCATCATAGTCCAAACTGCCAGGATCACCATCAAGATACTTTACAATGATCTCAGCCAGTGCCATAGGGCTGGTATGTGAACATCCCAGCTTTACATCACGGGGGGCATTCCACTGGTCTTTCTTTAATCGTTCAAGCATTTCTCCCAGGTCCAGTTGACCGTTTTTCGGCAAATTGTACCGGATACACCCAACTGCATCCAGTCCATCGTCGGATTCCAGTGCGGTGATTCCCCAACAACCCATATACATCCTCCTATATGAATTCTCAGTATAAGGCCAAAGAATGCTCATCCTTTGCCTGAGTATCCACAGATCCGAGCTTTGTAGCCCGAAATACATCTTCGGCCGCTCCACCAGAATTCATAAAAGTAATCGCACAGCACATTTCATCCTGACTGCTTTCCCCCATAAAGAACCCAACATAGGCCAGTTCAGCCAGGTCCTCAAATCGTCCTCCCAGGGACAGATATTGTGCGGCCTGCCGGAGCTCCGACGCAAGCACAATTCTGTTCGTATTATAGAGCTGTTGAGCAATGTCACGCCCATACTGCTGATCTACATATCGAATTGCACAGCAGACTTCATCTACCGCCTCTAAAAATGGAATCTCAAAATCCATGTTGACCTCATACATTGAACGAAGCCATTTGCTGAATGCACCTTCAGCTCCCTGCAGTTCCTTTTCCAACTCATAGAGCTGCTGGGATGCGGAAGCCAGGTCTGCCGCGAAACGCTGTTTATTTTCTGATACCTCTGATCTCCGTGGCCCATAGGAGGGGGTGTCAATCTCAACTTCGATTCGCCCATGAAGGTGCCGATCCATCAATTCATCAATGCTGATGCCGCCTGCCTGCCGGACGAAACCATAGGGTGTTTCCTCAATTCCCAGTTCACTCAGCACATCGTTATCAGGTTCGGGGAAGCCCACCTCTTGAGATTTGCGCTCCAAGTCCGCTCTGCTGAAAAACTCATAGTCGTCCAGCTGGCCGACCAATTCTGTGGCTTTCTCAAAGTCTGTACAGCCCTCAAAGTACAAAACAGCCTTGAACTTTCCGATTTCCTGAAGAACTCCATGCTCCTTCATCGCAACGGCCAACCGATTGATCTCATGGAAGGACTCAAAAGGACCGTCCTGTTCGGTCAGGTATAGGTCGCTGTATGAAAAGACGCCGTCCATCATGTTGGGCTGCAGTTCCTCCAAAGATTCTACACCAGCAGTTTTGGCGGCCTCCGCAATCTGCTCCTCGGTGGCGGGGCAGTTTACCCAAATGCCGGCCTTTTCATCGCCAGGGTCGTCCTCAGCACGGATGAGTTGGATGCGGATATATGGGGCCTCCGCTCCCAGCTGAACTGAACGCTCTTTCAAAGATAAGTTCTCACATTCCACATCTCTGTCCGGGCAAATATGCTGGATAGCGGTATATACATCGGAAATCGTGGCCTGCGGCGCCGCCAGCAGTTCTCCCGCCAGCCGTTTCCGTTCCTGAGCAGTCATCTCCTGAATCAGTTCTCCCAGATAGTTCAGTTCCCGGATCGAGGGGGGATTTTCCTCACTTTCGATCACAGGGGTAAGTGCCATCTGCAGCACATCAGCGGGGACACTATTGGGGCTGACTGCCAAATGTCTGTACCTGCCGTTTCCATAGGGGATCTGGCATTCGTCCAGTGTTTCCAGAATTGCGTAAAGGCTGTCCGGATACATAGCCACAGCGGTTTGCCCGCCCTCCTCATTGACGATGGTCAGCCTCATGTGCCATCTTTCCATATTTCTATCTGCCTCCCGTCTTAGCTTTTACTTTATCCTTGATTGGTGGCCGATCAGGTTCGGTTCCTCCTGACCGGCCACCCGCCATGTTCCCGTCACATTCCCAGGATGCTCCAGACATAGGTGGGAGCCGTTAGGGTGAAAATGAGGCAGGCAAACAGAATGGCCGGCGCGGTCCACTCAAACTGGCCGTGTTTTCTGTAGTCAAAATATGCCATTCCCAATTTCGCAAAGAAGAACACAGCCAGAATGAGGTCGATGACGGGGAAGACCACATTGTTGACTACGGTTTTGATCTGGTCGGAGGCGTCCGTCCAGGTGCCTTCAATGGCACCTGCCACATCCCCGGTTCCTGCCGCAAATGCGGGTACCGTAAACATGGCGGCCAACATCATTACCATTACGACCGCACAGAGCATCTTTTTCGTTTTCATCATCAAATACCACCTTTCTTTATTGAAAAAAGAAAGGCCGCGGGAAGATACACTCCTGCGGTACAGAGATCTAATCTGAACAAGCCGCAAGGCAATTCCCACGGCCTGTCTCTTTTCTGCTTTTATTTCGATAATCGCTTACATGGTAAGGATCTGTCCATCAGATACGGATAACTCCTGGAACTCTGCTCTTAATGACGCCTCAAACGCCTCCCTTGCCAGTCTGCAGAACACCGAATACATCGGCAGATCATTTTCGGCTGTGTATTCATGCGGCTCCGGGAGTCGTCCGTGTTTTAGGAAGAAGTTCTTTTCCGCTTCCAGAAGACGCTCGGCAGAACACTCCTGTGCTTCGTTTCGATATGCCAGGACGGTCTGAACATGGCGTTCATCTTTTGTGGAGAGGAGCTCAGGGTACAATGTTTCAACCTTCCACCTCCTACGGATCAAGCGAGGCGATGTGCCAATCGTCCCACAGATTGCCTCGGATGCTCAGCGAATCGGTGAGGTTTACCGACAGCATCCCCGCCGGCGTCCAGCAGTCGATGACCCAGGTGTTTACCATGTAGGAGCTGTCCGGGTACCAGATCGGCGTGAAATGGGTGCGCCGGTTGTAGGTGCTGTACTCATTTTTCTGAAACTCCAGCCTGGATGACGAGGAGCTGATAGAGATGCGGTCCAGCAACCGCCAGAAAGATTCATAGTTGAACTCCGGGAAATAACTGACCGCATTCTGGAGCGGTGTGGTAGCAGACCGCTGGGAGCTGCTGACCCTGGCGGTGACCACCTGGTTGATCCCATAACCAGACTTCATGGTGCTGCCGCTGGCGGTGGGGTTTTTCTCATCCGGCGTGATCTTCGTTGTGGCGGAAAGACTGGCGTTGTAGCGGTCCAGGTCAAATTCCCACCAGCCGTGGTCACACCAGTATCCGCTGTCTTCGCCGGTGCTGTGCCACACCCAGTATTCCTGCCACCAGGGGTCCCAGATGGTCCACTGTGCGGAGGTCTTCTCCGGCCGGTCTGGGACCGGGGAGGGCGTGAAGGAATCATTCCGGTCATCCGCTACTGGATTGGGTGGGGGATTCTCATCTAAATCCACGATTTTGCAGTGGATGGTGGCCTGCGCCGATCCTGGGCCGGATACATCCACATCAATGGTCATGTCCTGTGGCTCATCCGGTGTGGTCCAGCGCACCCAGGCAAGCTGGGAATCTCCGCTTGGGTAATAGACATTGCTGACCGTATAGGTAGTCCCATCAATATGGAACCGCACGGTGACCGGATTGTCAGGATCGCTTTGGCCGCCGCTGACTTCCACTGCCGTGATGACCTCCGTGTTGGTTCTGTACGCATAATCATAGGTGCTGATCACCGGCTCCTCCGGCTGCTCCTCAAAACGAACGATGCCCAGCCCAAGCGAGGACTTAATATCTGAGTTGGACACATTCTTATTGGTGGGGCCGGACCATGCGGGATAACCCAAATCCGGCGTTTCCAGAAACATGGACAGCGGGAGGTTTTTTGCTGTCAGCGATCCCATCCAATAGCGGAGCTGGCCTCCAACTACTTCATCATAGAGAGCGGCCTCCGTTGCTGTTGTGGCGATCATAACACCCTCGAACTTATAATAAGCGATTGGCTCCAACAGTATTTTGTATTCGCCGCCGATGAGCGTGTCATAGTCCATGCCAGCTTGCTCTGCAATTACTCGAATTACTTGCTCATCCGTAAAATAACTTTTAATTGCTTCAATGTTATTCTTCCCGTTGGTACTGATAATTCGAGGAATTGCCTGACTTGGCGTTTTATAAATATATCCGCCCTGAACTGGTGACAGCCCTGTACCATTGTTATACTGGATCTTGCTCACTTTTCCGAAATGGTAAATAGAAGAAGATGGCGCTTTGTTCGTAAGATCAAAGGGAGTTGAGACCACTGCATGATCGCTGGAACGCACAATAGTCACCCGAACCCCCTCATTTCCAGGATTCCAGGAGCCGTGACTGGTGGCATCTCCCATGTTTCCACCGCCACCGTCGATATTGCCCTCGCCGGTGGCATAGGCAGTCAGAGGGGTACTCATGCAAAAAACAACAGCAAGCGTGAGCAATACACTCCAAAGCTTTCTCATTGCTCCTCCTTTCAGGCAAAACAAAAAGCACAGCCGAAGCTGTGCCTTTTGCCTTGGTATTTATCCCATGATGCCGATTTTATTTCCGTTCTCATACATATCATCGAGATATTCACCCTGATTTTCCCCTGCATTGGGGACATGATCGAAACCAGGCAGGCCGCCGCTGGTGTTGGTAGAGGGCTGTTCAGGGGGCGGCGTTACATTATTGTGGTCCTGCGGCTCAGGAGTCCCTTCGACCGGGGTCCCATCCGGCGTTTTGGTGGGGTCCTTCAGTTCCTCCTCTGTATATTCCGGCTTGACCGAGTCGCCCTGGATGGTCTGCTCTGTGCCGGTAAAGTCAGCACCGTTTTCCTCGCCAGCGTTGGTATTGGCATCCGGTGTTTCCGGGTTGACAGTCACATCGTCTTCTGGCTCCTGGACATCCCCGGATTCCGAGGGAGGCGGAGTGCTGCTGTCCGGGTCCACCACTACATCACCCTGCTGGGAGCTGCTGGATGGAAGCGGGTCATCGGTGACCTTGTCTTTGCTGAAGCTGCTCACGATCACAATAACCAGCACTGCACAGATGGCGAGGCAGCCAGCCACAGTCAGCCATTTCTTTGTATTGTTCTTCATCGTCTGGATTCCTCCTTTTTCTGTTGGCCGCACTTCTTGCGGAAGCGGTCTGCGTGTCATTCCAGGCGGCTGAGGAGAGTTTGGCCTTAAGATCTATTGCCTACATCTTCCTATACATCCTGGTCTTTGTCAAGCTGTACCCTATCACAAGAGTGGAAAGAAGTCTATTGGAGCAACAGAAAACTTTTTGAAAACTGTGTTAAAACCGGGGTGTATAGCCTGCGCTGACCTTGACCGTCATCCGCATGGGCGGCAGAAGTTCACCACCAAAGGATACCGGGACCTCCAGTTCGATTTCGCAGTCTGCCACAAAACGGTCACCGGCGCTGTCGCCAGAAGCAAACGGCGCGTTGCGGATCTCCACATCGAGGCCCCAGACACGAAACTCTGTGGCGCCGTCCTCCGTGTACTGGGTGTGGTAGCCGCTTCGATAGGTCAGCCCAAGGATATCGTCCAAGCGTCCATAGATATCGCCATAGTCCAGTGATTCTTCAAAGTCTCCCGCCAACGGCTGATAGGCGCCGGAGTAGCCCTCCCGGACGCCATGATACACATCGTCATAGTTGTCGTTGACGGTGGAGATCACAGCCTCCTGCACCGCATCCCGGACCCCCTGTGCCACGATGAGCAGGCGAAAATACTCGCTGATGCAGCACATCAGCATCACCAGCACCAAAACGATGGCAATAATCAGGGGAAAGGCAACACCGCGCTGGTCTTTCAAAATCTGCCGGAGTTTGTTCATTTCCAGTACACCTCCGACTTTCCTGTGGCATCCGCCCGCAGAGTGATGGGAAAACTGCCAAAGCCGGCAAACAGGCCGAGATCGATCTCATAGGTTAGCGTGACCGAGACCTCCTCGTTGAGCTGGATGCGGCCGGTATCGCTCCATTGGACAGTGGGGTCCAGTCCGGTCTGTTCCCGCAGGGCCTGTTCCCGGCGATTCGTTTCCGACCCAACCCGGCCGGCAATCTCTGCCTCACGCACCAGTTCAGTGGCAAAGGTGTCGAGCTGCTGTTTGGCGATAAAGGCCGGGAGGACCTGCACCGCCAACGCAATCACCAGCATGGTGCAAAGGACGAGGACGCACACATCGATGTACCCCTCGCCGCGTTTGGATTTCAGAATCCGCCTCAGCACATGGTCACCTCCATTCCAATATTGCTTTCTTCCAATTGAGAATAGCCACTGATGATATTCCATGCTCCTTCATGGTAATTGCAGTTTGCTATTACCTGGGGCAGCAGTTCTTCCGCAGTCACCTCCCGGTCATATCCGGGGCATCCCGGATGGCCGGACACGCTTTGTCCTGCCAGCAGTTCTTCCGCCTGTGCCGCAGTCAGATCCACATAGCCACCAGGGGTTATCAGGTGAAATGCCTCGCCAGGATGGGCAGAAATAAAATCCCGAACGGTAAAAGATTGCTGTTCAGTCACCAATGGGTAGTCCCCATCCAAATCTCTGGTGTCGAGCAAATGCTCCATGAGTATTTCCAGGTCATCCACTTCAAGGGGCTTGAAAACCGGCGATTCAGTCCGATCCAGATACTGATCCCGAACCATTTCCAGAGGATTTTGAAACTGTAAAAGGTACTGCAGTTCACTGTCTGTGAAGCCCATGCTGCAAAGCCCATGGAAACATTTGCGTGTCGCCGTGATTTCTGCGGACTTGTTGATCAATGTTTGAACATCCAGTTGCTCCCAATCTTTAAGAAATTGGTCATAGTTCTCCTTGATCCGCTGCTGAAATACTTCGCTCATAGGTCTGCCCAACGCCTGTTCCGCCCGCAGCGACTCCACACAATGGAGCAGTTCGTCTTTATGCACCGTATCCAATCCATTTTCGCTAATCCATCGATTACTCATCCTATCCAGCGGGTCATCCAGTTGGAGGAGGAAGGTGGCATCCCCATCATGAATCGCATCCAGCAGGTTGTCATGAATCAGGCGGGTGGCTATGATTTCCTCCGCCATGTCAATCAGTTGGGCGGGATCGGACGCCATCCACTGCTTGACCCTGCGTTTGTAGTCGGCACTGATTCGTTTCTCCAATTCTTGTTTATAGTCCACTGAGCGCCTCCTCTTTTAAAACATCCCGCCCAGGGAATGGATGATCTCATAGATGATGATGGCCAGATAGGTCACCAGGAAACACATGAGCAGGACGAAAGAGAACACTCGGATCTTGGGCGGGATCTTCATGGCCTTCGCCTTGAGTCGCTGAAGCTCCAGCTGCTTCATGTCATGGCTGAGCATCTGAAAGTAGTTGATACCATTGTCGCCCCGCAGCACACCGATCAGCCCTCGGACAATGTCCGAAAGGAGAGGGGAATTAAACCGGGCCTCGAAGCGGGTCAACGCCGCCTCATAGGAGCCGGAACGCATATCCGCGGTGAGGACATCAAGCTCAGCGGAGAAGGTTTCGCCGGCGTGCTGCTTATAGTGCTCAACCATGCTCAGCACATCCCGGCTGGTGGCCAGTTCCTGTGTGATGGTGGCCACAAATCGGGGCAGTTCCGACTCGATCTCGTCCCTTTTGACAGAGAGCTTTTCCTCCGCCCGGCGAATCTCCTTGAAATAGACCGCTACCGCCAGAAGAACGACTACCAGCGCCAGCAGCGGGAAGATCAGCAGGCATGGGATCACCGCCAACAGCACCGCGCCGGTCTTGACCATGGCAAAGGCGGTGTATTCCTCCGGGGTCATGTTCAGCCCAGCAGCGGCCAGTGTGTTTTTCAGGCGTCCGCGCTTGTACTCATCCATGTGGATGTGCGGAGCCAGTCTGACCGCCCAGCCCATGAGCAGGGCTTCTACACTTCTGGCCTGTTTTTTCTCCTGGCGGCCTACTGAAAGCATGGCCCTTTGTGTGGCCAGGCGGGGGAGCCTGAGCAGATCGGCCATAATGAAGAACAGGCCCATTGCGAGAAGAATACCAAAGAGGAAAATCAAAAATACCACCGACATCACCTCCGATACTCAATGGGCTGGGTCAGCTTGATGACTGCCGCGGTGCTGATGAACATCACGGTGGCGATGACCGCCAACAGCGCCTGCCCCAGCGGGGTGTGCATCAGGACATCGTACCAGTCCTGATTGAGCCAATACAGCAGGGGGATATTGCCGATGACCAGCACCTGCATGGTGATGAACTCCTTGCGGGGCTCAAACACCAGATTCTCCAGCTCACCGTTGACAATCCGCATGTCGGAGAGCTTGGCCACGATGGGGGTCAGAATGGTTTTGAGTCCCCGGTCATGGCGGCAGGTCAGCAGAGCGGCCACCCACTCCCGAAACACGGCGTTATCGATCTTCGTCCCCATGTCCTGTAGGGCGGCGTCCACATCGGGGTCCACCAGCTTGATGCGGGTAAGGAACTCCGCAAACACACTTCGGACGGGCGGATTGAGATAGTCGATGTTTTCTTCCACTGCCGTCTGGATGTCCTCGTTGCGGAGGTAGGCCGTGGTGATGATGGAAAGGGCGGTTTCCAACTCTGCGGCAATATTCTTTTTATAGTGGTTTGCGGTCAGGCGAATAAACCAGAACGGCACAAGCATCATGCCCACCGCCAGCACCGGCATCAGAAAGAGGTTGCCCAGCGTCAGTGCGAAGGCGGCGCCCACCAGAAAGAGGAGCAGGGATAGGGCGCACACCATGGGGAACTTGGCGGACCGGCCGGTCATCCGCAGGATATTCTGGGTATCCTCGATCTCCCGGCGCAGAAAGGATTTCTTTTTGCGCCGGGTGCTCTCATTGACCTCCGCCCGGATGCTCCTGGGCTTGCTGGTGATCCTGCGGAACACTCCTTCGGTGAAATCCATAGGCGAGATGCGCAGGAGAATGAAAAAGCCCGTGATCAGTCCGACACAGGCAATCAATTGGATCATGTTCATACGGATTCGCCTCCTTCCATACTGGTCTTAGGCTTTGCAGGTGGCTTGGACGGTGTGGTCTTGGTCTTCGGAGCGGACTTTGCCTGTGCTGCCTTTGCCGAACTGGAGCCTGACTTGCTTTTAGAGGGAGCAGGCTTTTTGCCCACAAGCTGAGTCAGCACCTCCTGCGGCATGCCGTTGTCGATGAACCGCTTCTGCAGGCTCTCCGAGATGGGGTTGACCGTCTCATGGCGGCCCTTGATGCGGTATTTGCCATTTACCAACTGGTTTTGCTCAATCTTGAAGTGGTAGAGGGTGTTGTACCGGCGTTCCCCATTGGGCAGAATTTCACACTCCATGATCTCCATGATTTTGCGGCTCTTGTCCTCCAACTGCTTGGCGAATACCACCACGGGGAATGCTTCGGTTACCAGATCCATAAGAGTGTCGTCGGCCATCTCATGCTTGCGCTTACAGAGGGTAACCATTCGCCGCCAGGTGGCCTGCGAGGAATTGGAGTGGATGGTGGTCAGCACGCCGTGGCCGGTGCGGGCTGCCTCCTGCGCCGCGTATGCTTCGGCGGAACGCATCTCACCCACGCAGATGATGTCGGGGTGGTACCGCAGGGCCATGTCCAGCAGCATATCCTGATCGATGTTCTGCTTGGCATTCTCACTCTCACGGGTGATGGTGTGGATGACGCTGTTGCACACCCTTCCGTCCTTCTCCCGCACCAGATCCAGCTCACGGGACCCGTTCTCAATGGTGAAGATGCGCTTATTGTCCGGGATGGTGGTCAAGAGCCACCCCGCCACCGTGGTCTTGCCGGAACCAGTGGCCCCGGCCACGCAGACGGAAACACCGTACCGCAGGCAGGCGGCCAGAAAATCCAGCATGGGGCCAGTGGCCGTGCCGCCCTTCACAAAGTCCTCCTTCTGCATATTCTGCGGGTTGACGATACGGATGGAGGCGGTAACGCCCACATCCTCGTCCACCAGCGGGGTCTTGAGGACAGCGATGCGGATGTTTTTGGAGAGGTGGCCCAGGACGGCGGGGCTGGCGTTGTCCAGCACCATGCCGCTGACATGGAGCATGCGGCGGATCACATTGACGGCGTGTTCAGGGCTGTCGAAGTGCTCCTCCAGCTTGACCGTTTCCCCGTTGGCGTACAGTACCTCAATGTCCCGCCAGGAGTTCACATTGATCTCCTCGATGCCGGTCCCGAAGATGTACTTGGTGAGCAGACCAAACTCAGCCATCTCCGTGTAGAGGGCGTCCACCAGCTGGGCGCTGGAGTAACCCTTGACCGCGATGCGCCGGTCCTGCACATATTTGGTGATGTACCGTTTGATCTGGGCCTTGGCGTCCTCATCGCCGCCCTCGGTGATAAGAGCGGAATACTTGCCGGAGATATACTCCTGCACATCCTGCAGGACGGTGTTGAAGTCCTGTCCCTCATTCTCCGGGGTGAAGAAGAGGGAGTGCGCCCGGTGACCACCTGCCGGCTCCGTGTTCAGGGAACGCCTGGGGAGTTCTTCCGCCATATCCACATGGTCTGCGGGATCAGATCCAACCCCTGTCTCATCATCAGCTGTGACATGATGCAGAGGCTCATCCGCGGGCTGGAATTCCCCTGTGCCGGCCCCATGCTGACTCTGCTCCGCATCACCGCTTACCGGGCAGTCCGGGCCAAAATAGAGGGGGAGTTCCTTTTTCTGTCCGTCCGGGCCTGTGGCGGTATGCGTCGCGGCAGATTCCCCCGCAGATGCTTGGGGAGCGAACAAGGACTGATTTCGTTTCTCACCTAACACCCAAACACCTCCCTGGCGATCTTCTCGATTTCCTTGCGGAATACCCGGCTGTCCTTCATGGAAAGGTCCGCCAGCAGATTGCCGGCCAGATAGCACCCCTCCAGCTCCGCCGAATGGGGCAGCGTGAAGGCCACAGTCCCCAGTGCCTGACTCATGTGTTCCCCAGCCTGCTGGGGTTTTACATTGCTGGCGGTCTTGTACTGCTTGTCCGCGTCCCACTTGGCGTCCCGCAGAAGGGGAAGCTGACTGGACAGGTAGCTGATGCTCTTGAGATCGGCGTTGGCCAGCCGCAGAACGGAATCCGCCTCCATGAGCGCCACAGCGGAAAGGATGTCGTTGGCGATGTAGCTGCCGCAGTCAATGACCACATAGGGGGCGATCTCACGCAGGCAGTCGATGAGTTCCCGTGCCTGTACCTCGTTGTAGGGTGGATAGGTGTACTCATTCTCACCCTTGAGCATCCCCAGCATGGTGAGGTAGCCGAGGCGCTTATGGGTGACCAGATTGTTCTTGACCAGATTCTCCGACACATGGGCGGCGGCCAATACGCTCCCAAGGGAGCGCTCACACTCCAGTTCTGCCGCCGGGCAGATACAGGGAAGCATTGGGGCTGTCATATCACAGATCAGGAGGATCACATTCCGTCGCTTATCTGCCAGATACTTGGCCAGCCGCACGGCTACGGTGGTCTTGCCGCTGCCGGGACTGCCCCACACCGCCAGCACCCCGCCGCCCTGTTCCTCCTGCTCATAGGCGTCCTCCTGGCCTGTCCCGCGGGAAAAAATGCCGGCTTTCTTAAAATTCAGCATCAGGCCACCCCCTCGGATTCCGTGGGCGCCTCCGTTTCTGCGGTTTCGCTGGGATCGGCGGGAGGCTCGGATTCCACAGGATTCTCCTCCGGCTCCTCCTCGGGATCGGGTTCCGGGGGATACAGCTCCAGAATGATCTCATCCTGAGCGGTCAGGAACTTTTCAGCGTTCTTGCGGTCGCCCCGGTAGACCAGCGCCAGATGGATGGTACCCTCCGCCTCCAGTTCGGCCAGTACCTTGGCCTGTTCAGGGGATACCAGCAGGGTGACGGTATCCGGAAGTTCCTTATCGTCCTCCTCATCCGCAGGCGCGCCGGTGTTGGCATCGTAACCGGAGGAGGCGGTGACGCTGATGATCTCCACATACTGCAGCTCAGCGGGGACAACGGTCTGGCCCTGCTGCTTGTAGTCCGGGGCGATCACCGACACAATGTCGCCGCTCTGCAGTTTGCCGGAGAGCCCCTCCGCAAAACTTTTGATGGACACAGAGATGGCCTGCTGGCTTCCATCCAGGCTGTACAGGTAGGCATTCTCAGCGGCCGGGGCATCCGAGAGTTTGGAGGGGATGATATAGTCGCCCACAGCCAGATCTGCGGTGGCATATTTACCCACGGCGCTCTCCTTCTGCCGCAGGACATCCTCCGGCAGATTGTAGCCGCCCACCTCCACGGTCTGGACCATGCTCTCAGTGATCTCGTCCCCGGCCTGGATGGGCTGGACCACCCGCACGATCTCAGCCTTCTGGCTTACGCTCTGATTGAAGAGCGGGGTCAGGCCGAAACAGATCAGCAGGGAGAGCAGAATGCAGATCACACCCACCACAGTGCGGTTTTTCAAAAAACTCATACTCGCATTTCCTCCTTCATTTCATGTTGGATCGGAAAGTCCGGGCATTACGCCCGGACCGATCTGGCCCTGCGGCCCCGCTTCAGCCGGGGCAGAAGAATGGCGGCCGCCGCCAGGGGCAAGGTCACGCCGGCGATGGTGAGCACAGTCTTTTTCGTTACATGGAACTTCTTCATATTACATACCTCCAAAGCAGTATAGTACGGCAAAGCCAATGGATAAAAAGGGGCCAAACGGCAGGGGCGTCCGGCCTGTTGGGTCGTGGGCGCGGCGGGAGATCTTGTGAAAGAGCCTAATGAGGCAGAAATACAGCACTGCCAGCAACAGCCCCAGCGCCAGCCCCCAGAATCCCCGCCAAAAGCCCAACACAAAGCCAGCCGCGGCAGTGAGCTTGATGTCACCGCCGCCCATGCATTCCGGCTGGATCAGAGCGGCAATCAGCAGAGGCAGGGATGCCAGGGGACCCAAAAGCTGGACGGGGCTGAAAGAGATCAGCCCCGCCGCAGCAGTCAGGAAACAAAGGGAATTTGGGATAACGCGCTTGCGGCAGTCCACCGCGGAGGCGGCGGCCAGCGCCGCGAGGAACAGGAGCGCCTGCACCTGGAATCAGCCGTTGTAGTCGAACATTTCCTCCACGCGCTCGGTCACGGTGGGCAGGACGGTGTCCCCGAACAGGGTGTACAGGCCGGCCAGGAGCAGAGCACCCAGCACCACGGCGATCAGGATCTTGATGGCTGTGTCGATGTAGCCCTCGCCGCGGGTGTTGCAGAGAGGAGCAGACAGACGGGTGCGGGCGCGGGTCATGGCGCAGTGGGCCTTGCAGGTCATGGCCTTCACGGTGTTGGACATCTTGTTAAACATCTTCTTCATAGAGCGGTTCCTCCTCAAAATTTTAGATTGTTGATTGTTGTGTGGTCAGTGGGTCACATACCCATCTTCTGGGTCTGCTGTGCCGTGGGGTCCGGCGCCTGCAGCGATTGGCTTACGGCCTGCGTGAGCGCCTGCTGGTAGGCATTCAGGACAGCGCTGTCAAATTCCACACGAGCGTCTTTTGTACAGGGGAAGCAGATATCCTTGTACTCGCCGTTTCCGGCTTTGTAGCCGGGCATGGATACGAAAAGCCCCTTGCTGCTCTCCATAATTTTGATGCCCCGGACAGCGAAACAGCCATTGATGTTCACGGATGCTGTGGCTTTGCAGGTGCCCTCCGGTCGGAGCGTGTGGATCTTGACATCATAGTAGGTGGGATAGACGGCATGGGGATCGCTGGTGCTGTGGACAGCCGGTTCAGCTGCCTTCTGTTCTTTTGACGGCATGGTGTACTCCTCCTTTCTCTGAATATGAAAAATGAGCGGCATCGCCGCTCGGGGGTCACAGGGTCATGGTCATACCCAATTCCTGCTCCGGTGCTTCCAACTGCACCGGGACAATGGATGTGCGGTCCACATAGTAGAACTCGCTGCTGGAATCGTCGTAGAGCTCGATGAGATCTGAGATGGCCAGCGGCTGGCCGTCGCTGCCCAGGGGCTTGCGGCAGAACGCCTCCCAGATCCCATCCAGGCTGTTGGTGCTGACGGTACCATCAAAAACCACCTGGTAGTGGGATAGATCCGGCCCGTCGTATTCCTTGCTCATACGATTCAGCCCAATGAAACGCATGGCGGTGGGGGCTGAAGGGCCAAGCTGCCAGATGCGGCAAGCTTTCAGGGCTGGTCCGCTGTCTGCCGCCGCTTGGTATCCACCAGTGGACAAGCGGTCATAGACGCCATCCGTCCACTGGACGGCCAGCCCCTTCTTTGCCAGCCAATCCTCCAACTCCTCGCGGCGGAACATGGAGTCCGCCACCACTCCCTGCTCTGTTCTGTAGCCCACTGGATTTCCATAGTAGAGCAGGCATCGGTTTTTCATTTCTACACTTCGCATGGCGGCATATCTCCTTTCTGCATTTAGGTCATGTTCATCCCTCCTATACCTGCGTTCTGCTCTTGAAGCTCATCCAGCTTTTCTTTTGCCCAGCCGGGGAGGAAGTCTTCTTTCAGAACGCCGGTGAAGTCTGTGCGGTTCCATCTGGTCTGCTCTCCATCTCCCAAGCAGGTGCAGCGGATGGAGCGCCCAATGGCATGCGGTCTGCATCCAAAACCGTCATGTGCCAGCCAGAGCTGGTTCTGAGGCGTCCAGCAGGACTCCTTGAGGGTATCTGGACTGAGCACCAGCACCCGGCCCTCATAGTCCAGAGCTCCATAAGAGTTGGGTTCGCAATGCTCCGGCCCGAACAGTTCCAGCTTCCCGTATGCCTCCCGCACCTGACTGATGAATGCATCCAGATACACCAGGGCGGTATCTACTTCAAAATAACGGTTATGGCCGCTGTCAGGGGGAACATAGGTTTTCGATTGCCAGTCCCGGTTTTCTGTGCTGAGCCGTTCCCTGTAAAAGCCCAGCTCCTTAATGGTGTTGGCCAGAACAAAATTGGTTCGCTTGAAGCCCCATCGGTCCAACACCAGTTGGGATGCTTCCGACTTCAATACACCATTGTCATCCCCATAGATGCGAATGGCGGCTTCGATATCCCGAGCGCAGGACACATTGGCGTGGAAGCTTGCGTCCCAAAGTGCCGATTCCCCAAGCCTATGGGCCTCTGCCCATGAGTAGGGATAGAGATACACATTATTCTCCATAGAGAATTTTCTCTGTCATCAGGTGCTCCTCCAATTCCCCCAGACAGATCCCGGCTTCAGCCAGCATATCCAACAGATAGGGAGGTACATCCCGCAGGTCGTGGTCATACTCGGCCACGCCGATGGTGACGGTCTGTTCCTCGTCATCTGCATAGGCGCAGAGCTTGGCTCCGGCAGGGATGCACGCCTCCCGCCGCAGGTAGTCCGGCAGCTCCAGCATTCCATCCTCCAGATCGTCGAAGGGACAGCCATCCTCGCAGTCGTCGCAAGTGCCGCAGACCATGGCCAGATGGACGGTGAGTTCTGTTGCCAGCTGGTGCAGGGCGTCTATTGCCTGGATCAGCTCCATGGCGGTCATCTGCTTTTTCAGAACGACCACCGCGCTGTCCAGAGCGTGGATCTCGGCCTTTTCATCGGCCTCAAAGCCGCTGATCTTGAATACCCCACTGGGGATCGAAAAAGTACCGTTACTCATTTGTCTGTTGAACTTCATCTTCTTCTCCTTTGCTTACATCATAATTGTGAAAGAGGCGGGATTGACCGTTCCGGGATCGTCATAAGAATGCTGCTGGTTGTGCCACTGGCGCAATTCTTCACCATGCACCCAGAAATGGGCCAACGCACTGACAACACAACCATGCTGAAAACCTGTGATTCCTTCCGTATTGGCTTGGCGGCTGGTACGATGCGCAATGTCCGGCAGGGCAGCGCCGGATGCCATCTCCGCCTCCATAAAATCAGCCCAGCGCGCCATGTACTGAACAGCGGCAAAACTGTATCCATCCTTGCTGTTGACTTCCAAGAATTGTTGATATTCTGCTTCCAAACCCTGTTTAATGGTCATTTTCTCACACCTCTTTCAAATCGTCTGATTGAATGCTGGAAAATCCGGCTTTCCCTGTTCCTGCTGAGCAGCCAGTCCGTCGCGGAAGGCCGTCAAGTCTTCCAGCATCGGGGTATAGCTCCTTGATTCAAGGGCGGCCAGCAGTGCGTAGGTCTGGCCCACCTCGGACAGCAGGACCCGGAGTCCGTCCGCGTTCATATCGGTTCCCATCCGGCGAAGCTGTGCGGCGAAGGTGATGCGATAGCGGGGCTGGCCGGGGATGCTGTCGATCCGCATATCCATCCCAAGATTGGAGTCGTCTTGCGGGCGGATATAGACCAGCCCCGCCACGCTGGGGCGAATCTGCAGGCGTCCCTGGCTCATCTCCTCAATCAACTGAGCCGCCTGCTGGAGCTTCTCCAGCTCGGTGATCTGTTCATCCAATTGTTTCACCCCCATTCCAGTCAAACAGCGTCATTTGAGAGGGGACCATTCGGCTCCGCTCCCGCAGATCATAGTTGGCGATGAGTAATTCCGGGAACTGCGCCCCCTTGTCATACCGCTGCTTGATGTTGTTGATGCGGGTGGTTTCCATGAGGTAGATGCCCGGCTGGTCGTACAGCCTGCGGACGAAAGCGTCGTCGTTGTAGGAGAGCAGGAACTTGCCCTCGATCCGCATCAGGGCGTCCCGCAGGCGGATGTGGTCCGCCTCGGTGAAGCCGTCTTCCCCGATGTTGGAGTAGTAGCCCTCGGTGGCATGGTAGGGCGGGTCGAGATAGAAGAAGCTCACCGGCCGGTCATATTGACGGAGCAGTTTTTCAAAGTCCTTATTCTCAATAACCACCTTGGCCAGCCTGCGGTGGGCCTGCTCGATGAGCGGAAAGTTGCTCCACATATCATGGGGCTGGCTGCCGAAGCTGGTCAGGCCGGAGGCGTAGCTGTACCGGATGAGCTGATAAAACCACGCCGCCTTCTGCACATCGCTGGCAGGGCTGTCACGGGCCAGCGCGTCACGCACAAGGTCAAAATCCTCCCGTGCGTTGAGCACATACCGCAGGGCCGCCATCAGCTCCTCCGGTTTCTCCCGGACGCAGCGGTACAGGTTGACCAGCAGGCCGTTGAAATCGTTATAAACTTCGAAATCATTTCCGGGCGGCTTGTGGAAGAGGACCCAGCCTCCACCACCGAACACCTCGATGTACCGCTCATAATAGACCGGGAACAGAGTAACGATGAGTTCCCGCAGCGCCTTCTTGCCGCCGATCCAGGACATGAAACTGTTCAGGGGGCGTCACCCCCGTCCAGTGGCAGGCGGGTCTGCGCGGTATCCTCTCGTTCCAGAGTCCGGTTCAGCCCCCGGATGGCGGCTGCGATACCGCTGATTCGCCGTGTCAGGTGGGCGATGGTCGAGCGCACTTCCTGGTCTGTGGCGGCGAAATAATATCCATCGCCGCTGCTGGCGATTGGGACGCCTTCCCGCCGCAGGGCATTGACCATGTGGCGCACCTGAATCCCTTTGATGCCGAAGGTCAGTTCCAACTCCCGGCTGGTGGCGGCATTTGAAGCGCCCAGGTGGTATCGCTCCAGATATTCCGCCAGCCGTTCTTTCTGCATAAATGCCTCCTTTCCGGAGCTGGTTTTCCGAAAAAGGGCATAAAAAAAGAAGGGGGCCGTTTTCCCCTTTCGGAAAACGGCCCCTGTATCTTGATTGGATATGCTCGTTTAGCTTATAGAATCACCCCCAGTTCTCTCAGCATTCGGACACAGTCTTTGGCGCCCTGGCAATAAAGGTGGATATTGTGCCTTTGCTCCATGCGAGAGAGGAAGCGGATGTACTCCTGCATTTGCTCTTTTCCCGCAGGCCCCAAAAGGGGATCTTGTTCGATCTCATCCCGGATGCGGGAGAGTTCTGCCTCCTCTTGGCTGAATTCAGGATGGTTTCGCTCCATCTCCTCAAAGATCAGCTCGATGTGCCGGTCAAGCATCTCCTTCCGCAGAGCTTCCTGCTCATTCACTGGTTTCGCCCCCTTTTGGCAAACACTATCACACTCTGCGGAGAATAGCTATACCAATACCCAACAAAATCGAGGCAGCTACATTGACAGAAGAGGGCCGCGGTGCTCAGGCTGGCTGTACTCGTACTGGAGCTCGCCGCCATTCCACGCTGCATAGCCGTGATCCGCGGCGGAGAGACCATACCGCCGCATGCTGGCCTCCACATAAGAGGCTCCATCGAAGGCATCTGTGACCAGACCGCTGGGTGGAATGACACCGTTTCGGATCGCCAGTTCCCGCCCGTATGCGGCCATATCCATGCCCCGTGGAAAGAACGCATAGTGTTGGAGATTCTGTGAGAGATCCAGGGCCAGATCCAGCCGGTGGCAGTCCTCCAGCTCCAGCACCGTTTGCCACTTGTCCAGCCAGTAGGGTTGCCCCTGGCCCTGCTCCGCCCAGACATAGCCGAAGTCGATGGCGTGACGGACCAGCTCTCCGGCTGAGTCGTACTGGGAGAGGATATCCGTCAGCTGGGGCAGGCAGCAGTCCACCTCCAGCGCAATACACTCACTGAGGCTCTCAGCCTGCAGCGCGTCCAGCCCCAGCAAGAGTTCATCCGGATGGTTTGAGGCGATGTACTCGCCGGAATCCGGGAAGCCCACCCAGACCCCCTCCATATTGCTCCGACTGGCCAGCCTGATTCGGATGGCATAATCGCCGGTGACTGGCTGGAGGGTGGAGTCTTCCTCTACGAAAGGATCTACCAGCTTGATGTTCCGCACATAGTGGCCGTTGCAAAAGGCCCCCTTCTGTGACTGGTGGTAGGCGGCCCCCAAATGCTCCGCATTCAGGAATGGTCGGGCGGCATCCGAGGGACGCTCCACATTCTCCATGACAAATTTTCCAAGCGCGGCCTCATCTTTTGAGCCATAGAAGAGGTCATAGCAGTCCAGCTGGGACGCGATCCGCATCACATGGCCAATCTCTTGGGGCTTTTCCAGCTCCATCGCCCCTTGAAACAGAATTTTTTCTTTCTCTGTCATATTGGCAAAGCGCCGTTCCAGCCAGTCATGCTCCGATTTGGTGAGATAGAAGCCGTCCAGCTTGTCAAAGAGGGCGGCATTTTGATCTGCCATCGCTTACATCATCTCCAGTCCTTGTTCTGCTGCCTGTTCTGGATGCAATATGGGAAGGGGCTGACCATCTTTTCTGCGGATCAGGCCATATTCAGTAATGGTCCCCAGCCGGTCATCCAGCATCTGCTCACCGATCCGGGCCGCCTGCGGAGTTTGGAACAGTTCCTCCGGCAAGTCCGGATACTTCTCACGAAGTATCATCTCCGCATAGCCCCAGGTCTGTGCCACCTCGGGACGAAGTTCGTACTGGTCGGCTTCCTCCATCAACTGGACGGCGCTGGTCAAATCGGGCTGGCCCACAGCAGCCAGGAGAGCCTTATAACGTACAAACTCCGCCTCATCCCAGGTTCGCTTCTGCTTTGCCAACCGGCGGGCAAAATCGTTGACCTGCTCCAAACCATCGTCCTCCAGAGCGGCATTGATGGCATCCCGCAGGGAGGGAATCAGGCAGTCTGAACAGCTGAAGGTACATTCCTTTGTGGAAACAGCCTCCACATCTCCCACTGCCCGCCAGATACCGGCATCCACCGCAGGGAGATCCAGCATCGCCACTTTGTCGCTATCGTACTGGGGATCATTGAAAAAGCCTTTGCGGACCTCCAGCACAATCGGAGCGCCGGAGCGGTGGAAGTAGGCTACCTCGCCAGGCCGATATACATAGATAGGCTTGATTTCTCCACCCAGCTCCGCATAGCCGCAGTCGGTGAACACACCGCCGTGGTCCTCTTGGTGCTGTTCACCCAGCAGTTCCAGCAATCTTTCCCGGAAGCCGCTGTTTTCCTCTGTGACATCCAGCAGAGCCATTGCCTCATCTGAGAGCATCTCGCTGTCATACAAAAATGCCCCAAGCTCCTCATGATTGGAAACTTTGGGCGCAAAACAGCAGATATCAGTATTGTAGGTCAGGTTGATGAGCCGCTCCAGGGGGATGGGCCCGCTGTGCTGTTCCTGTTCTATCTTCAGGAGGGTTTCCATTCCTGGCTGCTGATCTTCGGTCAGCGTGGCCAGACGCTGGGCAAACAGATTCAGGTCATACAGGTTGACATTATCTCCGATTATGCCGCGGCGCAGGCCCCCATAGCGAATACAGGTCAGTTCGTTTTTACAGAATCTACCGTCCGTGATCCTTGCTTTCTGGAGTGCGTCGTTGAATTCTGACCAGGTTGCCGGCATCTTCATTACCGTAGCCGTTTCATACCCCTTGGGGCTGCCGTTGCTAATCTCCACCTCGAAAATTGGTTTATCCAAGACTTATCCCTCCCATTTTGGGGTAGTTCTCCTGATATTTGGCTGGATCGGCCCCTGGCACATCCCAGCCTGCCATACTGCCCACTTCCATGGCTTGTCGCTGGATGGGGCTGACGCCCAGATTTTTGTTCAGCTCATCTGCCAGCTCCACATTCCGTTCCTTGTCGCCAGTGTCCCACTCGGAGGGGTAGTAGCCGGTTTCACCCCGTTTAATGCAGATGAGCTGGCCGGTGGTCCGCAGAGTGGAGAAACACAGCTCTGGCAGGCCCTCGGCTATCTTAGGGGCAAACCGTTCCTGCTCAGTCTGAATGTCCCAGCCATCACTCTGCCACAGGTGAACATACAGTTCGCCGCCATCCACCTCAATGGGGCGTTGCTCGAACCCTTCGCCCCACCCATCCGAGGCTTGACCACCCAGATACTCTTTTAAGGTGGTAAGCTCTGCTGGGGTCAGCTCGCCGGCCACCCGACACTCTGCTACGCCCCAGAGACGACCGTCCCTAACCTCAACGGTGAACACCGCCGAGCGGACTTTGTGGTCTACGCTGTCACCCTCACCATACCAGTGCATGAGGCCGCTCTCGGACTCCTCTGGAACACGATTTTTGAGAAGCGCTGCCATAATACTGTCCTGATACTGCAGAAGGCCACGGCCATCCAGTCCTGTGCTGTCCTCAGATAGATCGCCATAATCATCAGGCTCATAAAGGTCAGCGGTCAGCGGCATATACAGTTTGAACAGCGTTGGCTCCGGCGGGCAGACTGAGAAGCGGTCTTCGCCCAGTACCAGGGCCAGGGTGCGGCCATTGTCCCAATTTACATGGAACTGCCCTGCATCATCGATGTGATCCAGCTTCCCGGTACTGCCGGGGGGAAGAGGTTGAGGATCATCCCCCATCTCCGTGAGCTGGATGCGGGAATCCTTGGGAAACTGCTGCCGCAGGAAATCCAGCCACTCTCTCGGTGCGCTTTGCATTTATATCCCTCCATACATTTCCTGTTCGATATCATCTTCCTCGGGAGATTCATCCCAATCCTCGCCAGACAGACTGAGTTCTTCTATCAATTCCTCATCCGGCTCTGCGAGATGGATCGTGTCGTTCTCAAGATCCTCTTTCAGATTCCGCCACTCGTACTCCTCACCCGCGGGGAAGTAAAGCCACTTCCCGTCCTGGCTGAACACATAGCTGTACTCAATCCCTTTGTATTCCGGTTCAATCAGTTCTTTACGGGTCATTACGACCGCTTCACAGCCACTGAGATTCATATCCCTCCGCATGGCGACCGTGACCCCAGGCTGTGGAACATCTGCCGTATGGAGCATCTGCGAAGAAGGCTCTATTTTTTCACAGAGGAGTTCCAAATCGCCTAATGCGAGCAGTGCGTCAACCCGCTCTGGAGTATTGTAATATTTCACCAATATAGCGCCATTATCATCTGGATACCCATTGTAGTGGCAAAAAATTGTCAGATATTTGTCTTGGTCGATCTGTTTTGCGATAATGCTCCGTGTGCTCAGTTATATCCCTCCCATTCTTATCCCAATATTCGGTTGCTCTAATTGTTGATGGAGCTGTTCTACCGCCTCCTCCACCACAAGGTCCGACCGGAAACTTTCCAGTTTTTCGTGATCCCCGAAAAAGCGCTGCTCCCCATCCTGTGCATGAACAATATCCACCGTAGCAATCCCATCCTTGGTAACTCCCAGCCGCTTTTCACCGACATCGCTGTCCTGGTAGATCTGGATGGCCTCCTCCAGCGTCAGGTTCTGCCTGATTTTCTCCTGCGGGGTATTGGTGTCCGTCATGACATACCAAGCATAAGTGTGGGGAAGGCTGGGATCTGCGGCATCCCGGAGGGCTTGTTTTCCGGCCTCAGTCAGCCCATAGTTACAGGCGCGGCGGGGATTTTCCTCACCGGCAAAGTCCAACAGGATATCATCTACGGACTTTTTCAGTTCTGGATCATCTGTCAGGGTCTCACAGCGGAAGCCAGTCGTGTCACGGTAGGGCAATTCCTCCCGAATGCTCTGGAGAAATGCCTTGGGATCTGTGAACTCCTGCTGTTCGCCGTTGGCGTAGGTTGCTCGGCCCACCAGCCTGTTCTGCTGAGCCATCTGCTGCTGGCGCAGATCATAGCAATACAGATACCCTTGATACTCACCAGGGAGGGGCGTACAGCGCAAGCAGAAGCGGTAATTTTCTGTTTCTGCGATATAGCCATAACTTCTGCGGTCTTCCGTGATGGCTCCGCCATGCTGCCAGCAGTAGGCATCCATAGCGCCCAGATTCTTCAGGAGTCCGGTCTGACGCAGGTTGTCTACCAATCGCTGTAGCACCTCTTTAAACTCCGGGGTATTGAACCTGTCCCCGTTATGAGGCCACCAGCTATGCCAGAACTCCCTTCCTCCGTGGCCGAAGTCCATTCGCACATGGCCTATCGTGCCCAGGGCCTCATCTTTCTCAGGCTCCAGTTCGGAATAGAACAGCCCCGCCTCATTGGGAGAGGCAGGGCGCAGTACAAATTCACGGTTGTCCTGGGGGCAGGGCAGATCGTGCTCCTCGCAGAACTGCTCCAGCGTCATTTCCTCTCCCAGCAGATAAAATGTGCCGTTGATCCGGCGCGATGTGATGCCCTCGCGCTTCAAAAGGGTGGGGGAGAGCACAGTCCCCGCATGATAGCCGGCTTCCTGATCTACTAAGGTGATCCTGGCGTTGGGGGCCTTGCGGGTCCCACGCAGGTCGTAGCAGTGCCAGCCCTGGGGGATGGTATCCCGCTGGATCAGCCAGTTGGTAAACAGCACAGGCTTTCCAAACAGTTCTGCGTGCTGCATGGAATCGGTCCAGATATCAATACTCATAAAATCGCCTCCCTCGGTTTTACAGCAACACAACTATCACAAAAGGGTTCACAAGTCTACTGTTTTTTCACAGCGGATGCTTTGACTCGGCAACTACATCCCTTTCATTTCCAAATCAATGTCAGGGGCTTCCACGCCAGTCTGCTCATGTTCAAAATCCTCCATTTCCAATACTTCGTTCAGCGTTTTCCAATAGGAGATATCTCTGCACATCAAAACATAGCCCCGATTAGCAATCAGCAGTTCTTCCCCCTCCGGAGAACGAATGGACAGCTCGCCGTCATCCGAATGCCTTGCGATGGCGGCTGCAACATCCGACGGCGCACTGGTCACGGCCTCGTTTTGCAATTTCATGTCTGCGATCCAGTGTACATACAGCTGGGAGAATTCCTGAATACAAACTCTGTCTCCAGGCTGGTCTTCCTGAGCCTGCATCCTGGCCAACTGCTTTTCTATAAGGCTCTCTCGCATTCCGGTATCAAAAAAATTCACAGTATCACTCCGTTTTTCATAACAATCTGTCAGCGGCGCTACCGCGCAGATCAGGTCATGTGCATATCAAATCCCGGCTCCGGAGACTCCATGATCTGCTCCAAATGCCGAGGGTCCACGATGACTTCACTCTCGTTCCTGCCCGTGAAGAGAGCCAGTATATGCTCTTTTCTGACTTGGGCCTCGTAGATCGTGCCCTCCTCTCCAAAGCGGTGGGCGAACCACTCCGCTGTCTCCCGGTCCAGCGTCCAGGACAATGCTTTGATATTTTTGGCGTTGTAGGAGGTAACGCCCCGATAGACGGTCACGGTATCCTCCAGTTCCTGATACTGCCGCAGTTCTCCCTCATCCATGAGATACCCAGGGGAAACGGAACGGAACAGGGAAACCAACTCCCGCTTGCTGATATTGGGGTCCATGTTGGGCATTTCATTCAAGATCCAGGCGTTCGCCAAGATTTGTCCCAAGTCCCTTTCTGAGAGGGACGGCGCTGTATATTTGAGAAATGTCAGCATATAGGGCTTATTGAGAAGCAGGAACACCTGATAGGCGGAGTCCGCTTGGTCGATGTACTGCCCAATCTGCTCCCGCCACAAGCAGCAGTCCTCCGGTTTGTTGAGAAGATCCGCGATGGCGAGGTTCCCCTCCACATCGCGGACCCCAACGAAACCGCTGTTAGTGAAAGGATGGCTCACAACAACGGGTGCGTGGGCCGTGGGCTGGATGTCCATCACCAGAAAGGTATGGGCAACTGCCTTGATCTTCGCCAGGTCGGTTTCTTTTCGCATCAGGAGAAGCCTCGCATACCCATAACAGGCCCCTGATTCTGTTGAGTTTGTTCCGCAGGGTCTTCCGCCATCAGTTCCTCCAGAGACAGCATTCCACGATAGGCCACATAACCATAAGCGCTGAAGCATCCATCCTCCTGCTGAATGCGGTGTTCCCCGTAACTCTTGTAATTGTAGAAACCATCCAAATTATCATCGTACTCGAATCGGCCAGACTCCTGAATCATATACTTCCCGTATTCCTCCGGGGTATGGACGCCTGGAATGAAGCTGAACTGATCCAGGTTTTTGGCCAGCTGACAAATCTGCGCGGCGTTCTTTGGATCTGCAAACACGATTACCGCCTCCAACTTGTCCTGTCCTTTCTCATCCAGTTTCGCAATAGCGCTGCTCATGGCGTTGAGGGCGGTCAGGCTGTCTTGTTTCTCGTCCAGGATCTCACCAACCTCCTTCTGCAGAAAAAACGCATCTATCACGTATTCCGCTGTGTCAGCATCCCGCACACCTGCACGCAGTAAGGTGCGTCGAATCTGCTGCTCCGACGCAGGGAGCCAAAGCAGTTCCGATTTCTGGCCTTCTGCTGGCACAATCTTCAATCCAAGCTTGCTGTTATCATAAAGATATTCAGGAAACTGCCGTCCGTTGTAAAGCTGCTCCAGCCTCATGCAGTTATCATAGACAACGCCATAGGGGGTGACGGTCCCGACCCCGCTGTCAATGAGCAGGAGCGCTGTTTCAACCCCGTCCAGATTCTCCAGTTCCTCTACACTGGCACTGCCGCCATTCAGATTCATATAGTGTTCTTGACCAATTTCCTTAAGGTCAGAAAAATCGGTGATGACCGTGGCCTGCTGGCAGCAAAAGGTCAGATTGATAATATCTTTTATTTGTGTAATTCCCAACTTGTGGGCCATCCCCTGGAACTGGGCGGCCTCACCATCATCAAAACTGTCCAGCCGCTTGGCCAGGTAGTCCAGCTCGTCCAAGGTAACGGATTTGCCGATCAGAGCGTTCAAAACGGTATAGAAGCTATCCAGATCATCCACTTTGCAGTCCTGACGGAGCGTGTCGCCGATTCCCAACGGTTCCAGCAGTTCTATCGTGTGGTCGTATTCCTCCTTGGGAATGGGGAATGGAATCGTAATCTGCCCATATTCCGGGTGCTGGGCGTTGCTCAGCACCGCTTGGATTACATAGCCCATTCTGCTGCCTCCTTACCTGCATCCATGACTGCCGTTCCATACCGAGCAATCAGGGTGGCGTAAATGATGTTGAGAAAGTCCATGTCACTCACCAGCTTCCGGTGCGACAGATCTTCCGCCTCCATGGGTGGCTTCAGGTCATACAGCCGTCTGGCGGAATAAAAGACAGGGTAATCTTGTGTCGTAAACCCGTGGAGCGCGATGTAGCTGAAATCAATAGATTTGTGTGAAAGAGCGGATAGTGTCGGTTGCCAGAGCCGCTCCTTTGAGGCGAGAAGGTAGAGCGCCGCCAGATAGCTGGGAGGTATGTCATCCCATGCCATGTCCGCAAAACGGCTTTTAAGTTGGATGAATACTGTGCGCAGGACTTCCTGATCCGGCCCGTCCCAATGCTCCACAGCCTGAATCCTCTTGTGTAGGCCGGCATGAGGAATGTGTCCGAAACATTCCAGAATCAAATCTCGGTACCCAATCGCGCCGGACTGCAACCGTTCCGCGATATAGGGGCAGATGGGGACCTGACAGGATCGGCGGCGGTAATGCAGGCAGTACCGGCAAGCCACATCCTCCGGCTTGTAGCAGAAGCGGCTGAGGATCATCATCCCGCTGCCGCGCTTCTGGAAGCCAGGGACGCTCATCATCATGCGCTCCAGTCCAGCCTGCGGGGTATCTTGGGCGAAATATTTTGTCATAGCACACTCCTTTTTTGGGCACAAAAAAGCGGGGGCCGCTTATGCTGCACGGTGTGTGCAGATGCGGCTCCCGCTTTTTCTAATGTCACATATCCATTTGTGGTTCCTGCTCCTGTCCCTGTCCCAGCCGGTCAGGCAGGTCTGGGACGGTGTATTCGATCTTTGTCCTTGCGGTTTGCAGGACTTTCAGCTGGCCGTCTTCCAACTCCGGACCTTCATCCAACAGATGATCTGTGGCCCGATAGAGTTCGGTTAACTCCTCTGGTGAGAAGAGCTGGGCCTTGGAGATCAGCCCGGAACGGACGGCGAAGTCCTGCTTTGCGCTTTGGAAATCTCCCATATAGTTATGGCCATAGAGGAGGGCTGTCCTGTCGTAATTCCAGATCCATGTGTTGAACTGATAGCCCCATTCCTTCGGCAGTTCTATGCCGGCCAGCACCGCTCCACCAAAATCTGCAAGCAGATGGAACTCATCTTTTAAGCTGCTGGCGCGAAGCAGGGGGGCGTTCTGAACTGCTTCTACATACTCATATACCTCATCCGCCATCCCTGCCACCCTGTGATATAAATCGCTGGCCTCTTCGTTTTGACTCCCGGCCGGCAGAAGGAACACATCATGCCCTGGAGAAACAAAAAGGACAGGCTGACCATGGAGAAAAACCTCCAGCCGCTTGTCTTCAATATTGGATGATTCAATTCCACCTTCTCTCAGGCACCGGGACAGTTCTTCAAAAAATTTGCTCATCTTAAAAACCTCGTTTCCTATATTTTTCATAATTGTTTTGTAGAAAAGGCAGAGATTCTGCTATGAATCTCTGCCTTGAATCACTGTAATTTAATAAATTCCTCTCTCATTTTTTTGAGTTCAGGAGGGAGGTATGCTGGGTGGGAAATGATATGGGCGGCGATAAATTCAATTAACCACTCTTTTGCAACTTTTGTTCCGTCAGGGCAAGAAACACTTTGTAGTTTCTTTTTTGAGATCCATTGCCCAATGGTTTGTGCTGTGTATCCAGTTATCCTTGAAATGTCCTTTGATACTAACGCATCCGGAACAGCTTTCCATTTGAAATATAGATATCTTTTAAGATCGATGTATGAAATTTGTGTGGCAGGGACTATGGTTTTGCGATTCGCTTTGGGATTATTAAAAATCCCAACAGGAGTTGAAACTTCTTGGGGGTTGCTGTCCCGCTTGGCCAAATATCTCACGATATCGATTGTCCGAATTTGAAAGCGTCTTGTTTTTTTTCCGGAGTCTTGACAGGGAATAACTCCATTCTCCAGTAGCCAAGTAGCTTTACGCTTGCTGATATGACAAATCTTGTACATCTGATCTTTGCTGACAACTTCTGGGTATTGTTCAAGCAATATCGAATAATCCGTTGACATGGTGAACTCCTTTTTTCTGTGGTTTTCAGATTTATCGGTACAGAGTGACCACTTTGATTTTTGATTCGTCAACAGCAGGCGTATTTTTTCGTAACATTTTGCTCCTTCAGGATCGGGATCTTATAGTTACTTAAAGGGATACTTGTACTGGGGGCATCTACGCTTTTTCTACACTTTGCCGTGAAAACTGGTTTTTCAGGCGGGTAAGGCACCCAAGACTTACGATGGATGACGACGCTGAAAGCCTTGAAAACAGGGCGTTCTGAGGCGCTTGTATTCTCTCATCTTACCGTATTCTCTCTTTGTCCATATAATTCGAAATCGTGTGGGTCGGCTGTATGCCTGATCCCGCTACCCCTTGATTTTACTGGGGTTTTCTGATATTCTTATGAAAATGGTGATTGCTTTTCTACGGAATATCTACGCAACTGAGAACGCTTTGGCTGGTGAGTTGGCGTGAGCATGTGCGAGTGGTTTCGGAAACGAGGGGAACTTAAAATCCTTCTACGGAATTCAGGTTCTTTTGCCTCCAAATAACTCGAAATCAGTTTGCGAGCAATCGCACATGGGTTCGAATCCCATCCTCTCCGCCAAAAAAGTCCAGTAAACTCAAGGCTTAACAGTCGTAAGGAACTATAAGTCTTGCGGTTGGGGCAGAGGACGGTGTGACCGTAAAGGTCACGCCGTTTTTCTGCGTCCAAGGGTAGATTCTGCGATCATGGGTTCTGCCAGCACGGGGATCTCCACATCGTCCACGAAGTTGAAGAAAATCTCCACCTTCTGTCGGCGTTTGCCGCCAGACTTGTCCGGTGCGTGGATGATGATCTTCTTGATATACTCGTTGACAATCGTCTGCGTCAGCTCCGTGACATCCACATACTTTTTCGTCAGCGCAATGAAAGTGTCCAGATCGTCGCCCATTGCCTGCCGCTGCGCGACCCATTCTTCTGTCGTTTCAATTTCGAGCTTTAACCGTTCCTGCTCCGCTTCATAATCAGCAGTCATCTTCTTGTACTTTTCCTTGCTGATTTCACCGAGAGCATAGTCCTCATAGAGCCGGGATATGACCACATCGAGGGTGGCAAGGCGCTTTTTTGCCTGCTCCATGCGCTTCTGATCTTCCCGGATGTCTCGTTCCTGATCGGCGCGGCGGTAATGCAGCCACTCCTCCTGAAAGCCCTCCACATCGCTGCGGATATACGCATTGACCGCCTGAATCCGTTCCAGTACCAGTTCCCGCAGTACATCTTCCCGGATATAGTGTGCGCTGCATTCGCCCCGTCCGCTCTTGTACTTGGAGCAGCGATAATGATCCTGCTTGCCCTCAAAGCCCTTGCAGGTGGCGAAATGAAGCTTGCTGCCGCAGTCTGCACAGTAGACCAGTCCTGCGAATAATCCCTGCCGTTCCGCTTTCACGGGACGGCGTTTGTTTTTGCGCAGCTCCTGTACTCTATCCCATTGCGCCTGAGAAACGATAGCCTCCTGCGTGTCTGGCACGATGAACATATTCTCCGCCTCGTTTGGAATCCGCTTTTTCAGCTTGTAGGACTTGGAGTAGGTCTTGAAATTGCAGGTGCATCCGGTGTATTCCTGCCGTTCCAGGATCCCGACGATGGATTGATCGCTCCAGCCATACGGGTTCTTGGGCAGCGGCTTTCCCTTACGGCTGGCATACAGCGCCTTGGTCGTGAGAACCTGATCCCTTTCAAGAATCCGCGAAATCTGCTCCGGGCCTTTGCCGTCAATGCAGAGGTCAAAGATGCGCTTGACAATCGGGGCGGCATCCTCATCCAGAATCCATTTGTCCTTGTCATTTGGGTCACAGCGGTAGCCATAAGGCGGTTTGCCCAGATGCTTGCCGCTGGTGCCGCGCTGACGCAGGCTGGTACGGACTTTCTTGGAGGTATCTCTTGGATACCACTCGTTAAATAAGTTGCGAATTGCGGCAAAGCCCTCACCGTCCCCACGCTGACTGTCCACGCCGTCGTTGATGGCAATGAAGCGCACATCGTAGCTGGGGAAGATGATGTCGGTGTACTGGCCTACAGTCAGGTAATCACGACCAAAGCGAGATAGGTCTTTGCAAAGCCAGCAGCCTACCAATCCCTGCTTTACCAGTTCAAAGCCCTCCTGTACGCCAGGGCGCTGGAAGTTCGTACCGGTATAACCGTCATCCACCAGCACTTTCAGGTTCGTGTAGCCATGATCTCGTGCGTATCTGGTTAAAAGCTCGCGTTGATTCTGTATCGAGTTCGACTCCCTATCCTGCGAATCCTCATTACTGAGGCGGCAGTAGAGTATCGTAATTTTTTGCTGATCCGTCATAACGTCCTCCTTCACGTTCGGGTCAGCCGACAGAATCGGTGTGCTTAGAATTATATTACCATAGTTTTGTGTCGCTGTCATTAACAAGCCACCTCCCGGTCAGAAAAAATGAGCCGTTTTACCTTGGCGGTAAGCGGCTCGGTTCCGTCACAGACGGTTTCAATGGTGTACCATGTGTTTCCAATCTTGCGCTCCACGGTTTTGCAGAAGGGGCTTCGCCTGTTCCAATAGGCCTCGCACTCCTGCAAAAAGGACTCCGGCGGGTCAAAGACCGGATCAAAGTAGCTCTCATGGTCAAAGACCCTGCACAGGTCGATGAGCACATCCTCTCTGCCCTCCATCGCGGCGCGGTTGATTTCGTCGATGTTGATAATTTTTTCCATAGGCAATTCCTTTCTTATAATTCAATTTCGTTTTCGTGCTTGCGGGGCTGAATGACAGACTGCTCCTGCGGCCTTTGCAGCTTTCTGACAACGGAGCGATCCTTCTGCGGATGCGGCTCACCCAGCAGCTCGGATACCTCCCGGTCTGCCTGACGGAAGCGGTCGGCGTCGTAATGCTTGCCGAAGGTGTCCTTGATCTTCTCCCGGACTTCTGCGGTCATATTGCCGCGCAGCTCCATACGGGCGGTATACAATTCTTCTGCGTCAACGGCCTTGGTCTGCTCTTGCAGCGCATGGTACTTCTGAACCTCTGCGTCCAAAGCGTCGGCTGCCTTTGCCGCAACGCCCTCCAGCCCGGTCTTGTTTGCGGTCATGGCGTCAAGCTGCTGTTTGACCTCCTTCATACCCTCCGGGTCGCTCTTGCCGAAACCGGCAATCAGCATATCCATCTCAGATTTCAGTTCTTCTGCATCCTCGGTGAGAGTTGTCAGAATCTTTTTGATTTCAGCGCGGCGTATGAGATTCAAAGGCGGCAGTGCCTTTTGCTCTGTGAGCAGTGTCTTTTTCTGTTTGGATTTTTCCCGCAGCAGCTTCCGTATCTCCAGATACCGCGCATAGTCCGGCTGGATCGCCTGAATGCTCTCGTCCAGCTTTTTTGCCGCGCCGGTATGGTAGAGACATGAGTAGCGCAGCAGCAGAACGCCCTTGCGGGCGGTTTCCAGCGCCCTTGCAAGTGCGGGAACGGAGCTCTTGATCGCTTCCGTCAGCTTTTGGATTTCCGCACGGAGGGAGCGGATCAGCCTGTTCTGCTCCCGTATCTGCCGGTTGATCTCACAGCGAACGGATACGACGCCCTGCCGTTCCAGCGCACGGGCAACGGGGCCTTCGTGAACGGTGGGGATGGCGTCCAGCCCTCGCTCGGCGTTGCTGCGGTGGTCGATGCGTTCCGAAAAACCGGCACGCTCCAGATAGCGGTTTGCTACATCTGCCCATGCCGCACGCCACGCAACAAGCTGTTCCTCGCTGTTCCAGCGTTCGGAGATGGGATTCTGTCTGCCGTAGCGGGTGCTTTTGGGATGCTTGTCCGCTCGGATGAGGCCGCGCGCTTCCGCTTCTGAGGGCGGCAGATATTCCTTTTTCTTTTTGCCTGCATAGTAGGGATACTGCTTCTCCCAGCCCTCAGCCTGTGCCAACTTGAACTCCACAGCGGTGAAGCCTCGTTCTTCACCGTTTCTCATACAGAGATATTCTTTTTCGGTCTTGTACTGCCAGCGTCCCTGCTCATCCAGCGGGCGCACCGTCAGGAGAATGTGGGCGTGGGGATTGTGACCGTCGGTGTCGTGGATGGCAGCGTCGGCGCACATTCCATCGGACACAAATTGCTCTTGAATGAATGCCCGGATCAATTCGATCTGCGCCTGCCGGTCAAGCTCTCGCGGCAGTGCTGCGATGAACTCCCGCGCAAGGCGGCTGTCCTTTGTCTTTTCGTTTTCTTCCACGGCGTTCCAGAGCTTTTCCCTGTCCTGCCATTCGGGTGGAGCCATGGAGGGCAGAAACATCTGCTGCCAGACAAGCCCTTGTTTTTTCGTGTAGTCGTGCTGAATCCCGTCGTAATCGTTATACAGGCGGGAGCAGCTCAAATAGGCGGAAGCGGCCACGGCGGAGCGGCCTGCGCCCCCGGCTGACCACCTTCGCTTCCAGATGATAGATTGCCAAACAGTCTCCTTTCTGCCGGCAGGGGGTCATTGAAACAGTGACCCCTGCACGACTTTCCCAATCAAAGGGTCTAAGCAGAATTTAGACCCTTTGCGTCCTTGTTTCAGACACTTGCCAATGAGCAAGGGTGTGCGTTGAACTCACACCCTTTGCATCCTCACTCGAAGATGGGGTAACGAGCCGTGACCCCATTGTTCTGCGCCCCGGCTTTTTGTTTCTTTTTCGCAAAAAGAAAAGAGTGCCGCGCACAGCGACACTCTCTCTGCGGCAAAGCTGCCTGAACATATCCGAAGGATTGTTCTTGGCTGAGTTTGCGCAGGCAGGCGGCAGGTGGGTTACTTATAGTAACCTACCGCACAAGCACACACGTGGTTGTGTTCTGCCGTCTGCGCAGACGATGACAGCAGCACCCTGCAAGTGCTGTGGCATTGTCTGGAGGCTGCCGCAGCAGCCGCAGTCCCCCTCGGAGAGCGCAACGATGCCGCAAGGCATACCACTGCCCGCCTTTGGCGGGTGGTGAGTAAGTTGCGCCCTTACGGGACTAGGCTACCGGCTCAGCTCCCGTTTTCTTCGTTCCCTGACATCTTCCCATTCAGGTATCCCTCCAGCTCGGACAGCCCAACGGTCTGAACCTCCGGCAGCACCTTTTCCAAGACCGCGCCCTCCTGAATCAGCCTGCGGGTACGGGCTTTCCGTGCTTTCTCCTTCGCCCGCATCTGCGCTTCCTCCAGCCGGTGCTGTGCCTGGATCAGTTTCTTTTCCTCTGCGGTCATTGTGGTCATAACAAAACGCTCCTTTCGTGGTAGTAAAAACCGGCTGAATGATACTGTGGTTGGTATCAAGCAGCCGGTTTTTGGTGGTACAATATTTCTTGCCTTTGTGTGTGGTATCAAATGTGCCGGATTTGCTATCATTGCTTCTATCAAAAATGGCAGTTTTGGTATCAAAAGCTGTCCGCAAAGTCCAGCGCGGCGTCCATATCCTCGGATTCCTCCGGTTTTTCTGTTGTATCTGCCGGAACTGCGTCCTGCATAAGCTGCATCCATGGAGCAAAGTTCATAGGTGCGGCTGTCTGCAAACTCTCCCAGATGGTGTTCTGAATCTCACGGAGAAAAGCGTCCTCTTTTTCTCGCGTTTCCAGATACGGATCGGCGGCAAGCTGCTCCTGCCTGCCGAAGTAGGCATTGACAGCGGATATTACGGCGCGATTCACGGAGCGGTACTGCGCTCTGTCCAGCCGTTGCAGGTGCTCCCATGCTTCTCGGTCTGCGACGTTATCCAGATTCAGCCGCAGGGTGGTCGTATAGATGTTTTTCATGCAATGCCGCCTGTCTTTCTCATGCGGCGCTCCGCCAGTAGCTCATAGCCCTTGGCGGTGGCGCAGATGTCGTCGTTGAAGATGACGCGTCTCTTTTCGTAGTCCCCGAAATTCTTCACAAGGCAGCTCCCGCCGCCTACCACATGGAGCTTCATCAGCTCTGGGTCATATTCATGCTCCCGCAGTCTGCGGAAGATGCCGGACACATACTCTGCCGCTGTTTCCCGGATGGCGGTCAGGTAGCGGTCGACAATGTCCGCCTTGCCGTGGCGAAGAACACGCTCAATGGTGGCGTCGTCCAGTACCTTGCCGAACTGCCGCAGCACGCTTTCCCGGACAGCCAGCATACACTGGTGCGTCCCGAATTTCTCCGTATAGCACTTGTCGGGAACCGGTCGGCGCTCGTTGATATACATGACGTTCATGGTGCCGTTGCCGATGTCGCAGAGCATATTCGTCCCTGTAAAGTCCCGGAGATTGGCTGCAACGGCGGCAAATCCCTGCGGGAAGATGTCTGCGCCTGCAAACTCCACATGATAGTCCACATCCCGGAAGTCATGCAGCAGATCGACCACCTCCTGCATGGTCATGCCCTGACGGACGATGTACGACTTGATCTCATTTCTCAGATTGGATTTCATTTGGTTTTACCTCCATAATTTCGTATAATCGGTTTTCGTATCGGTGATGCCAGTGTGCTTGTCGGTGAAAAATCCGCCGTGCCGCAAATCCGCTCAGATTTCTGTCCGTGATGCCCTGTTCGCAGCACCCTATCGGCTTCATCGTTCGGCATGAGAACATACAGAACGGCAGGATATGCCGCAATCCGGAGCAGCGGATTCACGCTTCGGTAAATCACCTGATGGTGCAGTGCGTTCGACCTACGACAAAAATCTTTACGGATTTCACAAGCATTGATTTTGAAGCCGTTAAAATAGGCTGTCTGTGTACGGCTCGGTACGGCATAGACGGCTTGTGTACGCTTCTGTACGCCGGTTTTGTGTACCGAACGCCGATTCAGCGGCAGATTTTACACGATGCTGTGAATTGCTTCACCAAAGGCACAAGCAAAACCGTATTTTGCGGATGAAGTTGAAAAATGCCGTACAGAGTGTACGGCGTGTACGGCAATTTTGAAGTCCGTTTCTCATTTTCAATACGGCAGCGGATTGACCACCTCAATGCCCACAAAGCCCCGCACCCGCTTGCCGCCGACATGGACATTGTTGGTGGCCTCTACATTGTAAAGGCGCTCGTTCTGCGCCAGTTCCGAGCTGAGACGATTTGCAGACATGGGCTTTTGCGCATTGTCCTCGCACCAGCGCTGATACGCCTCATACAGTGCCTTGGAGCTGGCTTCACTGTCGGCCTTGAAGCGGATATAGCCCTCAGATTGCAGAAACTCGATCACATTGTTGCTGCTGCGCTTGACCGTCTCCATATTCTCTCTGGCCTTGCCGGAAATGCTGAACTGATAGTTGTTCCCAATCAACCGATGCAGACCATCCAGACACCAGAGGAAGATGCCCTCCTTCTCCCGCAGCAGCTTATCCACCAGAAACGGATCATCCACTCGGCCAGCGGGCCGGTCTTTGGTGGTCAGCACGATCTGACGGCGAAAGAAACCGTCGGACTTGTCGTGCAGGGCGGTCAGCGCACCGTTTCCGAAGCAGAGAAAGCGCACATAGAGCTGGCTCTGATAGCTCTGCACGCCTTGCGCTCCATGTCCATCTTGCACTCGGAGGTCACGATGGACTTGATATAGTTGGTCTTGGGCAGGGCGCTCATATCCATATCGTCGTCCACCATCAGGAGCTTGTTTTCCAAATCCGCACGGCTGAACCGGTTGCTCTCCACCTTCTGGATGCTGGTGGTATTCATGCTGTCGCCCAGCAGCGAGCGTATGACAAGACCGATGCGGCTTTTGCCCTCGCCGCCCTTGCCGATCATCATGAGCATTTTCTTGCCCCTTGGTGGTCGGCAGCAGGCAGTAGCCGAGAAACTCCTGCAAGGTGGGAATATCCTCCGGTTGCAGCAGCTCGGACAGGAATTGCAGCCACTTTTTCGGAGTGGGTGCGTCAGGGTTGTAGGCGACGGTCAGGCGGTTGTTGCAGTAGCTCTTGTCGGCGGTGAAGCTGCCGTCCATGAAATACGTCCCGTTGGCAACGTGGATGCGGTCGGTTTCAATGGGCAGCGGCGGCGAATACGGCTTGCAGTTTGATGCTGGCCAGCAGGTTTGCACGCTTGCAGCTTGATGCTGGCAAGCAGGTTCGCAACCGTCTTGGAGAGATTGGCGGTCAGCACGCCGGAGATTTCCTCCAGAATGAGATTGCCGATCTGCCCCTCGTCCTCAATCAGCCCATCCACCGTGAACAGCCGCCCGCGCACACATTTCATGGTCATACCCCTCTGTCTGTATGATGTTCAAATCGTGAAAAAACAGGCGAATCACACGACAAGCCCGTTTCAAAAAACATGACAGGCTCTTTCTCTGTTCACATCTATATGGTATAATTAAAAAAACACGACAGGAGGGCGAGAGATGACAACTCCCATCAACGAGCACAATATGCTGACGCTGGATTTTTGGCGGGACACTGTGACCTATGAGGGAAAGACCGTGCCGACCGGCACGCTGGGCTGCGAGACGCTGAATATCCCGGACGAGGTGATCGAAAAACTGAGCAAACTATGCCCGCGTGTGAACCTGCTTCTGGAAACCATGAATCAGGAGACGCCCAATGCCGCCCTGCTGCCGGATGCAGGGAAAGCGGCGGAGGAAATCCTGACGCTGCTCCGGGACGTGCCGCCCTTTCACCGGCTGGACATGGACTTCTACCTTCCCGGCATCTCCAAAGCGTTCACGTCGGAGGGTTTGCAGGCATACAGCAGCGCAAAACTGTCCGGTTCGCTTTCGACGAAGCAGTTGGAAGCAGTCAGGCTGGGGGTGCTGCTGGGGCGCATCGTGCCGGTGCTGGGACATCTTGCTTTCTCTCTGGCGGAATACAAAAAGGGCATGGAGCGGTTTGCCCTTATGCTGGACGCAGAGGGCAGTGACCGCACCCCGGACGGTCTGGCAGAATTGTTCGGGCGGTGCTTCCCTGCGGAGTTCCGCCTGAACGAAGCAAGCCCGTGGATGGCGCTCACTAACGAAACCTCCCAATACCTGTCTGTCCTGCATACCGGCGAGGACAAGGCAAAGCTGGTGAAGCGCATCCACTACGTTACCTTTGTGGGGATGCTCCGCGCCGATTTCTTTGAGGGTCTGTGCGTGGGTCACGCGCCGAAGAAATGCCGCATCTGCGGCAAATGGTTCCTGACCACCAACGCAAGGCACACAAAATACTGCGGAGGCTTCGCCCCCGGCGACAAACTGGGACGTACCTGCCGCCAGATCGGGAATCTGCGGGGCAGGGCGCAGCGGGAGCTTGCGCCGGATCATCCCATCAAGAAGATATACAATCGACGCATGAACACCATAGATAAAAAGCAGGACAGAGGGACGCTGGATCAGGACGCTGCCGCCGTCATGAAGCGGCTGGCAAAGCGTAAAATGCAGCAGGCGATCAGCGACGTTGCCTATGCACAGGGCAGCTATGCCGCCGAGATGGAACAGGCGGCGCTGCTGGCGGAAGCAAAAGCGGAGATGAATCGATAAGAGGATAACCACTGCGGGAAAGGGGGTGCGGACATGAAGGACAAGCGCGACAAGCTGATACCTGAGCAGCTTTCGGGCTACACATGGGAGCTGTCCGGTTATGCGCCCAAAGTACCGTTCTCCAACTCTGACAGCCTGACCATGCGGGAGGTGCGGAATGCCTTTCAGCTCACGCCGGAACCGCCGGAGATGGAGCTGAACGACTACATACGGGAAGCCGTCCGGAAAAGAGATTTATCGTATTTTTCTTTCTTCCTGCATCACTTTGAGAATCGGCTGAACGGCGTGATCTATCGCTTCCTCACCCGCAACGGCATTGACCGCTATGGCCCCGCCTGGTTTCTGGACTACAAGCTGGAAGTTCTGCAAATGCTGCTGTTCTGCCTGCCGAGGTTCGACCCGGAGCAGGAGACGGAGTTTCTGAAATATGCCAAAAACTATATTCGGAACGGGCTGCTGTTCTGCCGTGCCTTGGAGGAAGCAGGCTCCTTTGGAAGTATTGCGGAGTACCAGCGTGTGCGGCATATCGGGGCGATATATACCGATTCCGGCAAGAGCCGCGCAGAGGTCGTTGCGAAGTTTGCAGAAAAAGCCGGGTACAAGGAGGACGGCGCAACGGCTGACGAGCTGCTGACCATTGCGCGTCACAACCGGAGCATTGTTTCCCTTTACCGCACGGAGCAGGACGAGGACGGCGAGGAAACCGGAGAGGACGTGACCTGCGACGATAGCTGGGACTATGCGGACATCCTCTGGAACGGCGTCCGGGCAAGGGCCGTAAAGAGAGCCTTTTGGGAAATGGAGCTGCGGGAGCAAAGGCTGCTGGAGGGACGGAACGCCATCTGCATGGCCTGCGGGCGGGTCAGCCCCATGTCGAAGCAGAAATCCTTTGAGGAACTGGCGGTCATGTTCGAGGGCAGTGGAGCAAGCGGCGCGGAGCGCGCCTACCGCCGCGCTTTGGACAAGCTGCGCCTGAAGCTCATGGAGAGCGGCATGGTGCATACCGTGACCTTGAAACAGGTGAAAAGCACGAAGAAGAACAAAAAAATAGCCGCCGCTGTCTACCTGTATCAGGCGGACAACGACGGCGGATGGGGCGAGCTGCGGTTTGATTTTGCAACCGGCACGGCGGAGATCGTCCGGCTGGCGGAGTGGGATACGGTGAAGTCCAACGTCTTCGCAAGGACGGCGATACGGTACATACAGAGCTTGCTGGAGGTGCGGCTGCTGAAGGAGGCTGTTGTGCCATTTGAGATGGACGGCCCGGAGAAGCCTATTCCTCCGGTCAAAGCGTCAAAAGCACCGAAAAGAAAGGCGTTGCGCACAATCTCTCTGCGGCAGATAGAAATCCAGAAAACGGATGAAAGAATCGCCGCCGCTGTCTACCAATATCAGGTGGACAATGACGGTGAATGGGGTGAGATCAGATTTGACTTTGCAACCGGCACAGCGGAGATCGTCCGGCTGGCCGAGTGGGACACGATAAAGTCCAACATATTTGCAAGGGCAGCAATACGTCACATACATAGCCTGCCGGAGGCAAGACTGCCGAAGGAGCGTGTTGTGACGCTTGATGTGGACTGATTTTAGGATGCAAGACTGCTGTATATGATAATCGTTATGGTCACGCCCTTTTATACAGACCTCGACAGCATTTCTCAGACCGCAAGGCTGGCATATTGCTTTAATCCCTTCGCCCATGTGACTTCTTTGATATGCGAAAGTTTTGGACAGCCCATGCTGTGCGACCCGTTATTATCGGCGGGGATTCTCCTTTTGCTGACCCTCGTCCTTGGAGTCCTGTCCGCAAAACGCTGGTACAGCAGCTATGCGGCGGAGAAGCTGGGGGTATTCTAACGGAGTTGCCCATAACCCGCGATTAAATATTATCAAAACCGTGTAAGATTTTTTGTTTTTCGCAGTCTTATAAGTGAACGGGACAAGGAGGTGAGCAGGTGACGGACTTTGAACAGATATACAAAGACTATTTTCGGGATGTGTTCCTCTATGTGCGGCGGCTGTCCGGCGGGGACGAACGGCTGGCAGAGGATATTACCAGCGAAGCCTTCTTCCGTGCGCTTCGCCGCATTGACAGCTTTCGGGGGGATTGCGACATCCGGGTGTGGCTGTGTCAGATCGCGAAGAATTGTTACTATACCCATCTGAAACAAAGCCGCTGGACAGAGCATACAGCGGATATGGAACAGCTTATATCGGAAGCGGAGGAATCACCGGATGAAATGCTGCTGCGCAGCGAGAATGCCCAACAGGTAAAACATCTGCTGCATGAGCTTCCCGATCCGTACAAAGAGGTTTTCATGTGGCGTACCCTTGGCGAATTGAGCTTTAAGGAGATCGGGAAGCTGTTTCACAAGACGGAAAACTGGGCGTGCGTCACCTATCACCGCGCACGAAAAATGATCCAAAAGGGAATGGAGGTTGACAAAGATGAAAAATGAATGCAGTATCATCCGCGATATTCTGCCGCTGTATGTGGAAAACATGGTATCGGAGGATACGTCGGAGTTTGTAAAGGAGCATCTGGAAAGCTGCCCCGCCTGCCGTGCGGAGCTTGAAAAACTGCGGGAGCCTGTGGAGGTGCAAACAGAGCCGCAGCCCGACATGGATGCCGCGCCGCTGAAACGGCTGAAAAAGGCTCTGCTGATGAAAAAGGTGCAGACCATCCTATGCACAGCGGCGGTGCTGCTGGCGCTGATGCTGTCGGTCATTTCCTTTCTAACCGCGCCGGAATACTTCGCCTATTCGCCGGAGCTGGTGACTGTGACGGAGGAAGCAAACGGTGCGGTGACGCTCTCTTTCGGCAACGAGGTCACGAATTATAAGCTCCAACAAATCGCCGACCCCGATGATCGCAACACTGTCTACCATCTTGAGGTGTGGACCTCCGTATGGGACAGGGCGTTCCATAGGCCCGGCGTACAGGCTGTGACCGCAGCGCCGGAGAGCGGCAAGCCGCTTCTCGTTTATTTCACGCAGTTTATCAACGGACACGCCGAAAGCTCCAGCGATAGCTCGGTGTGCATCTACGGCACCGCGCCCGACAGCGGCGGCTGGGTCGCTTTGGCGGGGCTTTCTTTGGGCTATTGGCTGCTATTCAACATCGCCCTGTTCCTGATCCTTATCGGGGTATGGTTCAAGCTGCGCAGGAAAGAAAAATCCCGCCGCCGGGTGGAGCGCCTGCTCCCGATCCCTATCGCATACGGGCTGGGGCATCTGTGTGTCATGGGCTTTCGCACTGCATCCTGTTCGGAATGGCGCGACTTTCAACTGATCCTTGCAGTCGGCGTTCTGTTCTACTGCGCGATGCTGCTGGCATTGAGTATTTTTTATAATGTAAAAGAGCTACGGGGTGTAAAAAGAGAGGGTGAGAACGAATAGCGGTCTGACCATTTGGAAAGTAGGTGTACCATGAGAAAACTTGTGATCCTTTGCTTTGCCGTCTGTATGACCGTGCTTACGGTACTATCCCTGTTCAATTTTGCACAGGACGCAGAGGAAAGCATGATACTGGATAAGCGGGCGGTAATCCTCGAAAAGCCGGAGACATTGAGCAACCGCGAATTTTTGGGACAGATAGATACTGCACTCGGAAAGATCGGCGCAGACATTATGTACCGCTACGCGGAGTTGGATGGGGACAAGCCACTGTACCGCTACTATAAGACCAGCCATACCGACAGCTTTCTTTCCGTTTCTACCGGGAAAGGGAGCGTGAGGCTGGAATCGGACGAGTTCTTTTCCACTGTAAAGCAGCCGGGAGCTATGGCGCTGCATCTGTCCTCGCTGTTTCAAGATACCGCCATCTATCCACTCATGCAGGCGCAGCAGCATGACTTGACCGCCGCGACCTGGTATGTGGCGGAAGGACAGCTTGACGCGGTGCTTCATGCGCTGAAAGGCTTGGGCTATTCCGTAACAGCAACCAACGAAAGGCTTTTGTCTACCAAACTGCCGCTTTATTTCCTGTTCATTCCTGCCTTTATGCTCTGCGTCAGTATCGTATTCTACACCCTGTCCGCAGGCAAGAAAAATGTGCTGAAAAAAATGGAGGGCTATACCACGGGGAATATCCTGCTGGGAGAGATCAAAGCCTTTGCCCCTGCTTTGTGTCTTTGCTTTCTGCTGATTTTTGCCGCCGCCATGATTTGCGCCGTGTGGCTTCATCCGGTGGCGACCTGGCAATTTGGGCTGTTCCTGCTGGGGGATTGTCTGTGGCTGCTCGTTCCTCTGATACTGGGCATCCTGCTCTCCCTGCTGTTCCTCTCCGGGCAGCGCAGCGCGGAGTATGTGAAGGGCAAAGTTCCAAAGCGCGGGATCTACATTACAAACACGCTTGCGAAAGCTGCTTTTCTGATCTTTATTCTATTCTCTCTCACCATTGCCGTGCGGAACATCACGCAGATCTACAACACCTTCCATGCAGCGGAGTTCTGTTCGCAAAAGACAAAGGGCTATGTGACTGTCCCTCTGAACAATGTTAATTCCGGCAGAGCACCGGAGGGCGCGGATTATCTGGCGTTCTATTATGCCACAGTGGATCGCTACAATGGCATACTCATGGCAGCCAACGATTTTAATTACGACCTGTTTGAAGGGAAAATGCTGGGAGAGGCATACGGTCAGGATTATGCCCACATCAACCGAAACTACCTTGCGTTCAACCCCATCTATGCGCCGGACGGGGAGCAGATCGGTGACGCTCTGCTTTCCGATACCCATGTGAATATTCTGCTTCCAAAGTCCAAGGAATACAGGCGGGATGAGGTACGGGAGTGCGGCGCGAGCTGGGGAAATTCCGGGGATGTGAATATTGTCCTCTACGATGATAAAGCGTCTGACATATACTCCTATAACGCCAGCACAGGGCTTGGGGGAAACGGCGCTCTGCCCGCGCCCATCCTTGTAGTCAAGGAAGGTGACCTGCTGGACGGGCTTTTCATCGAAGCATGGTGTTCACAGGGGGCGTATTTCCTCTATGTTCCCACCGATGATCCGTATGCGGAGCTGCTACCCATCCTGCGGGAAACGGGGATTGACGCGGCGACCGTTTCCACACCGACCGTCGCCGCCACCTTTGATAAAATGCTCCATCATCTGACCTATATGCTGATGATTTGGGGCGTACAGGCTTTGGTGCTGCTGATCGGGCTGTTCTGCCTGATCTTATTCGGCGCAAGGCTCTACTGCGACAATTACAGGGACAGGATCGCCTGTCGTCTGATTGAAGGGCATTCCCTATTAAGCTGTATTCGCACCCATCTCGTGCTGACGGTGCTGTACTATGGGGCGGTAGCGGCAGGGCTGCTGCTCTTAAAGCTCGCCATCGAGCTTGACTACAATATCCTGCTGGGTACATTTCTCGCGGAGCTGCTGATCACGCTGCTTGCTTGCGGCAGCATTGCCCAGAAAAACCTCTATCAGATTGTGAAAGGAGCGGAAGCATGACTGCCATTACTTTATCCAATATCAATAAACGCTTCGGGGAAAAAGTCCTGTTTCGGGATTACTCGCTGCATATTGAAGCCGGAGAGTTTGTCGCCATCAAGGGCGAAAGCGGAGCCGGAAAAACAACTCTCCTGAACATCATAGGACTGCTGGAAACGCCGGACAGCGGCAGCGTCACCCTCTGCGGCGCAAAGAACCCATCCTTTTCCTCCCGCGCTGCGGTTCGCCTGCGACGGCACAAGCTGTCCTACCTGTTTCAGAATTACGGGCTGGTGGACACCGACACCGTGGAAGCCAACATGAAGCTCGCCACCCGGTTCGGTAAAGCAAAGGGCAAGGCAGAGAAAGAACGCATCGCGGATGCGTTGACACAGGTGGGGCTTTCGGGCTATGAGCGTCGTAAGGTCTACACCTTGAGCGGCGGTGAGCAGCAGCGGGTGGCACTGGCAAAAATCATCGCAAAATCCCCCGACATTATCCTTGCGGATGAGCCTACGGGCAGTCTGGACGAGCGCAACCGCAGCTATGTGATGGATATTCTCAAAGAGCTGAACCGACAGGGGAAAACCATTGTTGTTGTGACACATGATCCCTATGTGAGCGATTGCGCCACACGGCATATTGCGCTGTGAGAAATACGAAAGGGCTGGCTACTCCCTATAATCAAAAAGCGCCATAGCGGACGAGTCGGCCTCGTCTGCTATGGCGCTTTGTATGAAAGTTCAATCTTCTATCGTACTATGTTCACGGGAAGTCTTGCAGTATTCCTCAATACCGCCGTTCAGGACAAGATCGGCGTATTCCAGAGGCTTGTTGTATAGTAGCCAATCCAACTCGGCACGGTCAAAGCGGTTGTCTGCAATCTCGTTCTCCACGGCAATACAATCAATAGAGATCATGCTGCCATCAGCGAAAAGCAGCTCCACGCAAGCCGTGTCGATATTAAACTCACAAGAAATAAGTTTGCTCATGATGAAATCCTCCATATTATGACAAGTTGATATAAAAGGAAAGCTGCCCGTTTCTGTTGGAAACAGACAGCTTTTGCAACCTTGAGGTTGCTCTGCACACCCGAATCTGTCAGCCAACAGTAAAAAGTTGAATTACTTCCTTATCACTGTTAAGCTAAGGGTTTGCTGGACTTTCCTTTTTTGTCCGACTCCTTGAATTTTCCGATTTTCGCGTTGGAACGGCGTTAGAATTGGCCGTTTTTGCGTTAGAACAGCGTGTTTTTTTAGTCAAAAACCCGGGTTCAAATCCGGTTCTGTTATTTTGCCCTGCTCGGTTACATTTTCCCAGCGGCTCCCGAAATCATCTGACCTCGGAAGGAGCATTCCCTGCTCCATAGCCTGCGCCGAGGATATTTTGGATCTGTAGTCGAGATGGGCATAAATATTGGCGGTCGTGCTGAAATCCGAGTGACCGAGCCATTCCTGGATTTGCTTCAGCGGCACGCCGTTAGCCAGCAGCAAGCTGGCGCAGCTATGGCGAAGATCATGAAACCGCATCTTCGGCATCCCGTGTTTTGCTATGTACTTAGGAAAGTACTCCGTCAAATAGTTCGGGCGCATACGCTCTCCCAGCTCGTTCACAAAGACATAACCGTCGTACTCGTAGTTATAGCAATTGCCGCAAACCTTCTTGTTTAGCTCCTGGGCCTCTTTTACCTTTTGAAAGTAGTCGCGGAAGCTCCCCACCAAGGGAAGCGTTCTCAGGCTCGATTTGGTCTTAGCAGAATCCTGCTCGATAATTTTCATGGTGCCGTCAATCGTTGCCTCAGTGACTGTTCGTTTGATGGTCAGCGTTCCGCGATTGAAATCGATCGCATCCCACTTTAGCCCGAGCACCTCACCACGGCGCAGTCCATAAAAAGCAGCAACCAAAACCGGAAGCTCCAGCCGCGTTCCCTTGACAACCTCAAACAGCTTCTGCATTTGCTCTGCGTCAAGAAAGGTCGGCTGAAACGAGTTTTTCCTCGGCCTATCCACCTTCATAGCAACATTCTGCGGTACCATGTCGGTTTTCATCGCATACTTCAAGGCCTGATAAATTACCGCATGATAGTGGATAACCGAATTCGGCGTGACGGTTTTCAGCTTCTCCGTATAAAACTGTTGGATGTGCCGAGCCTCCAGCTCTTTTAAGGTTAGCTCTTTTTTGCGGAAATACGGGCCAATCGTGCTTTTGACCATCCCTTGATACGAGCCGAATGTTGCGGGCTTGATCCTCGCTCTGACAACCTCAAGCCATTGATCCAAATAGTCTGCAAAGAGCATATTGGAGTTTAATTCTCCAGCAGCCGGAGGAATCTCAAATTCGCTGCGAATACGAATAAGTTCCTGTTCTGCCCGGCGCTTATTGCCTTTTTGGGGCAATCCTGTCGATACCCATTTTTGATGGCGTTTTCCTGCTGCGTCCTGATAGCTGAGAACGGCATAATAGTAGCCGTTCTTCAGCGCAAGAGTTCCTGATACCATTTTTATTACCTCCGAAATCATTGAATTGTATACAGGCATCTCCCACCGACATCTATATTTTATTCGGTCGGTGGGAGATACTCAAATATGCGATTATCAAAACGGAGTTCAAATCGCACTTCTTCCCTGATCCATGACATACTCAATGACATTGACCTTGGGTATCCGGAAAGCATTTCCGATTTTCAGTCCTCTGATATACCCGTCATTGATCAAGTCATAGGCAAGATGGCGGCTGATACCAAGCATCGATTGGAGCTGAGTGATGTTCACGATGTCCGGATACTCCGGAAACATCATCAAGTACAGTTCTCTCAGCTCAGACTTTTTCATTGCCATTCGTCTGCCACCTCATCTTTCTTTTCCGCTTTGGAGTAGATGATGAAATCGTACCCGTTGCGATAATTACAGAAATCACAGCGCTCTTTTGCTTGTCCGTGATTTTCCCGCACGATCTTATAGATTCCTGTGTCGAGGAACTGACCAAGGCAAACCGGGCAAAGGCACAGATACATCGGTCTATTCAAAACGGAGTTCTTCTCGTTCAAATGGTTCATATTCCGCTGCTCCTTTGTTTTCAAAATGATCCCTTCACTTGGTAGGCAACGAAAACGGGCAAAAATTAACCCCCATACAGAAGTTTTTGAGTTTTGCGATCTTTTTGCAGATCGCGGCGGGGGCAATGCCGCGAATTTCTGCAACCTCCCGCTGTGAATAGCCTTCAAATGCGATCAGCGTCAGCAGGTCTATATCTCTTTCGGGCAGAGAAATAATCTTCCGATATAATTCGTCATTCTCCATTTCATCAACCCACGCAAAGCGGGGGTCACTTTGGAAAGAATACTTGTCGCACGCAGAAAGCGCGCTGGAGAACTTTTTTAATAGGGCAGACATAGATTCACCCTGTTCGGTTCCGTCGTCACAGGAGCTTTCTGAGAGGGGCTGTGTGCGCTGGAACTCCGTCCTGTTTTTCCTGAACACATTCAGGTCGAACGCATAGATATCCTGAATATCCTCTTCGCTCATGCCGGCAGCTTTATATTCGCGGTAGAGCTTCTTCCACTCCTCGGTGAACTTTCTCTTTTCGAGTCCATAATTAAATCCCATTTGTCGTAATCTCCTTTGAATTTTTGAATTTGGGTGAAAGTCAAAAATTCGGAGATCATGGGTATTCAGCGATATAACAGAGCCACTGATCGCACATAAAAAGTCCTTTCCGCCTGCTGCGGTCCAAAGGACACAACTACGCTGGCGAAAAGGACTCCCGATACTGCCTGCCTGAAAAAGGGCGCAGAAATCTAAGGGTACCCATACTGCTTTTTCAAAAGAGTTTGAAATCAGCGTATTTGTATCCTTGGCCCTTGTACTTCAGGCTGCGAATATGTATTTGTGATGTCGGTGAAAAACAAAAAAGCCACCGACAAGGCAGACCTATAGATAGAACTATAGTGTCTTACCTTGCCGGTGGCCTCTCACGTATGTCTGGAATAACTACCGGTTCATGTTCGGGCTGCTGCCCACGATCAAGTGACCTGGAAGCGGATTTAGCGCGGCCCTGTTTCAGCCCGACCGTTCCGTCGTGATGTCGTTGATTCAGTTGTTATAGGAACTCGCTTCGATGATCTTCAGGCAGATCAATGGGAGATAATCACCCTGCCAGATAAGGGCTCATGCCATGCTCGTGCAGCCATGCCTTCGCCTTGCTCACAATGGTTTCCGGCGCATCCTTGATACCGCAAATGGCCTTGTACACGGATGCCCAGAAAACAACATCGGGTGTCTGCGCAATTTCTGTTTCTCCATATTTGATCATGTAGGCCTCGATCTTCTTTCGGTCAAGGCTGAACAGCGCCTCGTTGCGCTCTTTTACAAAAGCCTCTAACATCGTCATATCAATGCTCCCTCAATTCCAAGTCAGTATGCTCCATTCCAATCGGTGCATATATGTCAATCACATCATGCCTTCTGCCCACTACCGTGCGGACCATTTCGGCACTGCATTTCGTGCAAATAACTCTAATCTGATTTTTCTTGTTTTTTAGCCCCGCTACCTGCGTCTTACAGTTTGGGCAATACCAAGAGTAAATCGTCCAATCCTCCAGCATCGCCATTCTCCTTCTATCTTTTCTTGTTCAACGGAACGAGGAGATTGCAATCTGCCATCTGATATACCGGAACACGCCTGCTTTTAGCGTACTCCAATATCTGAATGGCGTTATGGCAGCTCTCACATTCCATCCATCCGTCGGTCTCATCTAAATCGAGACTTCTGTTGACTGTGCCTCAAATCGGGCATTTCACATCTTTCGCATTCAAAACAACACATCTCCCATCAAATCAAGATTATTGTTTAGAGTGATTTGATTACGTGCCGAGCGACACCTTGTACCTGAAAGCTTCGCAGCTTTATGGTCTTGCCCGGGTACTGAGCCTCGTTTTCGTATTCGAGGATGTAATACCCGCTGTCCTCGTCGTAGCCGGCGTATCGCTTCAGCGTATTCTGGTTGTCTTCATCCAGCGCAACGACTATATTCCCTTCGAGAGCAGGGCAATTACGCTCGATAACAAGCAGATCGTCCTCGTCAATTCCGGCATCCACCATGGAATCGCCTTTGGCGCGGAGAATGTAGAAATCTCCCTTGCCAAACATAGAGACCGGGAGGCTGACATACTCCTCAATCGACTCTTCCTCATCCTCCGGATTGCCGCAGCGAATAGAGCCTACTAACGGGGCGGAGACATAGGCCGTTTTCATTTTGGCGCTCTGGGGAGCAGACAAGATACCTCTGCCGTAATCAATCAGGTTGCGGTCACTCAGCTCCTGAAGGTAGCGATGCGTAGTGGATCTGGCAACGCCGACACCTTCAGCAACATCGTTGATCGTAGGAGAGCTGTGATGCTCCTGATAATACTTGTTGACGAACTTCAATATCCTGTCCAGAGTTTCTTGATTCTTTGTTCTCATATCAGCACCTCTGTTTCTATATAGGATTTCAAATCCCATAATGTTATTATACTCACCAGAGGCAAAAAATCAATGGGTTTGGAGCACTAAATCAGCCGCCAGCGGCCATTGTCGGTTTTGAGCGACAATGCACTCTGATTGACAATCGCAATCAGAGTGCATTTACAGGTAGAAATTATCTTTTAGTTACATATAATCCACGACTAATCGTCTCCGCTTTTTCTTTATGAATCCACCAGCCCCTGCCGTCAACAAATCCGTTTCGCTCCATAAACGGCTTGAGGACGGTGTTATAGCCTCTTTCAGGGATAACGGTCTTTTCGCTTCGAAGAATAATAAAAATCCTTTTCCTAAGCTCATTCGCGACAGAGAACCACTTATTAGTTATATCGCAAGCATTTCGATATCCGTCCGTTCCCGTATCATAGTCATATATGTCATCCTCAATCCACCATGCCTTGTTCTCAACCAGTGCATAGAGTGTAGCAAGCTCCATTTCTGTTTTAATTTCACCAACGAGAGCTAATACATTCTCAATAGATAAATCTGCACAGGGTAGCAATCTCATGATGTGTTTCAAATCCATACCGTGACTTTTATTCTTTTCCATATTCACTCGTTTGCCTTCAAGGCCATTTTAATTGGTTTTGCTGCATCTCTATCGGCATCTGAGTCAAATGCTTATTTGGACATCCTTGTTACTGTCCCAAAACAAGTAGCTGATAACGCCTCCGCACTCCTTTATTTTATCTGAAAACTCTTGATGTTTTAGAACAAACTCAAAGTTTTTCTGGTATGGAGCGTAAATAGATTCCTCATTTACCAGCCTTGATCCCAGCCACTGCTTATCGCCGTAACAAATAGTAGCTGCACATAGCCTGTTTTCAAGAATTGCCTGAATATCACCGCTTAGGCGCGCATACTCCTCAGCATCAGCACAATAATGGCAATGGTGACCTCCAAAGAACAAACTAAATTTGCCCTGTTCCTCAAGTTCTATTTCGAGCATTTTTTCATGAGTCGGATTATGTGCGATAACACATATAGAATGATCCTGCAACCATGTATAGCCTTCATCAGTGGATGTTTTTACTTCGCTGTTCAGACCCATTAGCAGCGTTTTTATTTCTTCGGCTTTATCAGTCGGATTGATTTCAACAATCTCCATAAAGCATCTCCTATCAGTTGCATGATTCTTATGTTGTCCAGAACTGAACAGCACCCTCGTATTCATCTTCATAGCCAGGCTCAGATTTTATCCATGCCACAGTAAAGGTTATTTCAGAAAAATGATTCGTAATCATATGAAATTGAAAACCTGAGCAGTCATCCATCATTTCCACATCGTATCCTATGAACTTACTCTCATCGTATTTGGGTGGCATCTCTATAAACTTATACTTCAGAACCCCTTTTTTCTCGGAGTAATCGTAGGCTTGCTTCATTTTTTCATCATCGTTTGGCGAATAACAGCCGAGTGCAATACAATACCCATTTGAACAGCCAGACACGCATTCGGTGCGCTCATCACTGTCTCCGTAGTTCAATTTTGTACCCACCAGAAATATTTTGTATTCACAACCTAATTGAAGTACAGATGCATCTATGACTATAAGATAATTTGTATCGGTGTTTACAGGCCTTTGCGGAGCTATGCCGTTCATAATGTCATAGCTGCAGTCAAAACCATTTCTTTCAATCCCAAACGGAATACGATTTCCACGATCATCCTCAATAATAATATCACCACAAGGGGTTTGAAGAGAAAAATATGGTTTATTCATGTGTCCCTCCCATAGTCGCTTTGCTATCATTCAGGACTTGCACTACTCTGCTTATATTGCAGTGCTTCTTCAACAGCATCAATGATTCCGGGCACAAACTCCTTTTTCTTCAAATTCAAAGACTTAAGCATCTTTTTATTGGCTCTAAATGTCTTATAGAGGAGCTTTTTATCTTTGCTGCTTAATTCAATTCTATAAAGAAGATTTGCAAAGGATATGATCAAATCATTGAAATTAGAAAGAATGGCGTCGTCGCTCTCTCTTTCTGTCCAAGCGCGAAATTTCTCAAAATCATCGCTATTGAACTTCGGCAACAAGCCCATGATTGGATTGACAAGCAACTGCGTCGAAGATGACATCAAATTCACATACGAACCTAACTCATACTGTTGGACTTCCGTCATGCTATCATAGTCGGTGCCAAATGTTTTTATCTCAGTAATTGCCTTATCCAACAATTCACTTTCGTTAATGATCCGAGTAATACGCTCATTCAGCTCAACAATTGCCAGTTTATATGACCCTACATCTCTTTTGCTTATAAGCGTGAAAATGTCTTCTATATGTTCCTTATCATTCAAGGATTTCCAGAACATTAAACCGCTTGCTAATAACGCGACACCCGCTATAGCCCAGCCAATAGGCCCAGCAAGTGCAAGAAAAGCGTTTCCAGCAGCCATTCCGCCGCCGCCGACCGCAAGCGCCCCGCCTCCAAGCCATGCCAGAGCCGCATTAGTTGCCGCTGCTCCGCTCAATGCTGATATAGCCGTTCCGGTAGATGCGACGCCAAAGGTCGTAGCAATTCCCATCGCCGCAGTAGGGCCAAGGGCAACAACAGCCACCCCAGCACCAACGCCAGCAGCACCGGCCCCTGCGTTTTTAGCAACAGCCGTCTTATAATCGCTCTCGATCTTTTCAGCTTGCTGTTTCCAGTTCAGCCTTATTTCCTTGAACTTTTCATACTCCAATTTTTTGTCAGAGGGAACATTTCTGATTGCATCAAACAATTCCTGAATATTATTTAATGCTGCATACAAGGAACTGGTATGCTCTCCAAGCTCAGATATTTTTTGATTGGTTTTGTCAATCGCCGCCTGTGCTTCATCTTGAGCTAATTGAAGTTTTGACTTTTTCCTAATCATATATTGGACTCTCCTCGAAAGAACGAATCGATATCTGATTTTGTCCTCAGTATCTCTTTTTCGGGGACCTTTCGCATCTCTGCGAGTTTGACGGTTTTTTGAAAAGCCGCAGTATACAATTCACTGTTCTGCAAATCTTCTGCGAATCTTAACAGCGAATTGTCGGCATACACTTCAGCAAGCTGAGATAATCCTTCAATGTACGATGAAACAATCGTCCGTTCTCTTCGAATGAATGCTAATTCATTTTGTCCTGACCGTCTTAGTATTCCGCGGCTGGCTTCGCCATATAGAGAAATTGTGAATCTTCCAATCCCTACAACATTAACGCGCACGAGATACTCTGCAACGTTGAAGGATCCGCCGCCTCCTGCTGCAAAACCTCGTATTGTTGCATCGCCTAAATCCACTAAGCAGAATGTTCCATGAGCTACAGTCAGCATTCTCTTAACCGTAGCATTCGAGAAAGGTTCGCACGATTTCCAAAGAAGCGAAAACGATTTGTTTTCCTTCCCAGCATTGGAATAAAAACAAATCACACGGCGAATTGAATAGAATAGTCTCACAACCATTTCATTCAGAAACACCGGAATTGCTTGAGCCGTCTGGAATCGAATATCATAACCCTCTTTGAACATTTTCATTGAGAGTTCATTTATAGATTTATTAAACTCAGAGGCAGGGATATCCAATTTCCTTTTTATTGCGATAATATCATTGGTCCATGCCCATATTGGGGATGGTATGCCCATGCCTCGCCCTTTGCTCGTTGATGACCCAGAAACATCTGAAATAATATGTCCAAACCAATTCACAAAGCCGCAGAATAGTTTGGTTGGAATATTATGACCCTCAAGTTCAAAATTACTGTCGGAATTATTAAGGGTAATCAATTCTCCATCGGCGACAAAGCTTGACGTGTTTGAAAACTGATTAAGGATAGAAAAGAATAATCCTAATAGTGTTGGGTTGTGCCCTAACGACTTAAAATGATGGTTATCTGGTGTCAAGTTCAGCAGTTCCTTAAAAATATCACCGCCAACACTTTGATCGTAAGGAATTTTGAATTTCTTTTCAAGGAATCTTATTGTCGAAGATAAAGATGCTTCATCGCCTTTGTATCCACAAAGCTTTGCAAAATCTTTCGTCCTGTTTGCAAACCACTTGTCAGTAGCATCTCCCAACGGGGATTCTCCTGGATTACCGACGAGAAATATATCAATTATTCCGCAAAGCGCTCCAGAACTTGCTGCGAGTATGTAGTCGAGTTTATCGCAGCAGGGCGTTAGTGATTTTACAGTTTCCGATGTTTCTTCAATCCGTTTATCCAACTCTTCTAATTCAGCATTTGCATCAATCAGGGCGCCGGAAATGGTAGACGGAAAACAAAACCTCTCATCATCAATATTCATTTCGAGTAAGATTGATTTTTTCTTTTCCATAAGGCTCACCACCAGTAGACTGAATTTATTGACATTCTCTAATAGCCTTTTATAGTCTGTCCGCAGCGCTACACACCATTTTTCTATATTGATCTCGCACTTCTTCCGGTTCCTTGATTTTGACTTTGCCACCAAATCCGAATACCCAGCTAAAGAAAACATGATTTACTGCCACATTCACCTCAAGCTTGAAAGAGGCCATGTCGTATGCGTAGGTCTGTGCATTGGTTCCGATCTTATCGATGATTGCATCCATAACGCTGTTGTCACAAATAAGTTTCACATCGCAGCGCTCGCTGTTATACATGTGGAGCATCCCATTTGTATAATCGGCAATGTCAAAGCCATCCGGCATTGGAAGTGCATCTTCATTCAGGATGTGTGGTACCTTGGCAACACGGTCTATTCTGAAATTGCCTATGTCGTTATGCTTTTCACTGAGGCCCACCATATAATAGTAGTCTCCATTCCAGACAAGGGCATATGGCGAAAACTTATAGGACATTCCATCGTGCTTTAGCCTTTGCTCTTTTTTTACATCGTACTGGAAATACTGGAAAGCAATCTTTTTTCTTTCGTTGATCGCTTGGTTGACCGCATCGATGATGAAATATATCCGCTCGTTTTCCTGCTTGATGCGACCTTCTGACCAAAGGTTCCGCTTCAAAGACGGAATGCTTGACGGAGCACCAAGCGCAGCAATCTTCTCAATTAATTCGTCGCTTTTCTTCTTCGTTATGAATTTGGACGAGGCTACTGCATCAACGAGCATTTTAAGCTCCGGTAGGGAGAACATTCTGGCATAATCATTCAGGTAATACTTCTTGGGCTTGGATTCGATCACCTCAATCTCCATCCCGGATTTTATCAAGAGATCAATATCGGAAGGAATCGTTGTCCGATGCGTAGTTATTCCGTGCTTTTCCTCAAGGAGCCGCATCATCTCAGCATTTGTAAGCGGATGCGCTTCGTCAGTGTTCTGAAGCATTTTTTCTATGTAGAGAAGTCTTAATTTACTATCATTATCCATTATTTTTACCTCTTCAAGGGATCACTTTATTCCGTATATAGATTAAAAAGCATAACCTGAATCCTGACTAGTTGCCCAGGGTTTGTCCTTGATAAAAGCTGACATTCAAATTCGTTTTTATCAACAGAGGATACTCTTTTCATGCCATCTATTGTCTTAAGTGCATTTTCAGCATTTTCAAGGACTTTTAGAAAATCTTTTCTTCTCACGAAATAAATCAACGCGGTCTTGCAATCCCTCCATGTTAGATAACTATCTAACTGAAATACTGCACTCGAAACCTCTTTTTGTCCCGTCCACATTTTACATTCAGCAACGAAAGCAGCTCTGTTCTCTCGTTCAATGCAAATATCTGTTTTTCCAGCATTTCTGAATGTTTCGCCTGTAGCATCACCTTTGTATGTGGCGTTCAACGCCGCCAGCAAAGTGTTTCTCAAATCCTCCTCATGTAATGATTTATATGAAGAGGGAGTTCTCTCGTATGTTGAAGCAGTATGTTTTAGCGTAGATAGAACATCTTTGTAATCTTTATCGGTAATTCCATAATAATTCTCCGCCTCATATTTATGTGATATCGGCACAATACTCCGTGTAAGAGGTATATGCCGTTCGGCATAGTTCTTTTTTTCAACAGGGACTTCAAACATCTGCGCAATAGAATAATAAGATTCTACTTTCTTTTTCTTCTCAGTCAGTTGTGTCAATGCTTGACTCTTTAAGGACTGATTAAAACTATTTACATCACTATTTGCGTATGAAATGCCGTCCTTGATTTCTTTTATTGAGCGTTCCAAGCCTGAAAGTAATTTCTCCTTTGCGTCTGGCTGTTCCATCTCATTAAGCGTTTTTTCTATCGTAATTGATATATTGTCCTTCTGAACGGAAATCTCCGGATAGCCGCCAAGAGAAAATGTTGAAGCTCTACACTTAAATAGCTCTTTTTCGCCATGATACGGATAAGAAAAAGTTGCCCTTACCCCGTCAATTTCAACATATTCTTTCCCATAATAATCTCTTAAAAATGGATCAACATATCTTTGAATTTTCCCTTGCCTTATTGACCGTTTAGAAAAATCCTCTTCCAAGATAGAAACAGGTGCTATGTAAAACTCTTGGTAGATATTTTCTGCTAATATCGCAAGTTCATTTCCCATAATCTCTTCATTTGTTAACGAGTCGATCTTTTTGTGGACTTTTGACCATTGGTTTGCAATAACTTGACTTAAATCGTAATCAGAAAACGGTTTCATCTTATTTAACTCCATGCGCCTTATATACTGCGTTCCTGCGCTGTTGTAGAAGAAAATATTGAAAATCAGCGGAAACTGCTCCAAATCTGTAGTGGATGCAGTCGGCAACAAATCCTTTGTTATTTTTCGGGTTCCAAAATACCGAGGCATCCTTCTGTTATGTTGATTTTTCTTTTCAAGTGCTTTTCGAGAGCAGCACGAATTGACAGATTATCGAAATCGGCATAGAATTGATTGTCGGCAAAATTTACTTTTGCATCATTCCATGTCAATATCAACAATGCGCCAAGAGATAATGTCTGAATACTTTGGTCGAGTACATTTTTTATGTCTTTGACAACTTGAAAGTATCCTTGACGCTTGTTGGGAAATGATAAACAGACGACCAAAGCAGTATTATCCTTTTTATTCAACCCGTAATGTGTTTGTAGTGTGGCAATATCATCAAGAATTCCTCGAGAAGCCTCCAATGTATCTTTGCCAAATTCAATTTCAACAGCGCCTTTGCTGTATTCATTAGAATATACTGCGTCCATTCTGGTATACACATCGCCAGCTCTACTGGTAGCGCAGTTATATCCTAAAGCAATCAACAAATTTCTTATTAGTATATTGCAAGCAGATGATCTGCCATCAAATCCAGAAACCGCAGTATAGATATTGTCCATATCTATATCATCCTCTTCCCGGAAATGATGTTTCCATTCAATTTTACTGATTTCCTTAAGAGATTTATCCTGGGCTTGTATTCTGTCAGGAGTAATTGTGAGTCTTGCGAGGGTCTCTTTTTCAGAAATGATTACAGCATCGTATTTTTCATCAAAATAAAGCGCTCCTACGGGACATCTTACAGCACATATCCCACATTCGATACATTTGTTATAGTCGATAAGTGGTCTAACGGATTCATCATCCCACGCAATAGCGTCCGTTGGGCAAACCGAATCATTTGGTTCTGCAGGAAAACTATCTATGTCATTGCACAAGAACTCTTTTTCAAAATATTTCATGCATTTTGGTTCAACGCAACCAATGCATGTTGACCACCAACGTTTTCCGTTAAGCTCAAACACTGCAGGGTGATAATAATCCTGATGAATCAACTCAGGGATTTTGTCCAGCAGAGCCATTTTGGTTCTTTTATCCAACCTATCTAATAGTTGCATCTGCATATCCCTCCAATTCAAATAGCCTTTTAAGATCAAATGATTTATTATCTTCAATAATCGAAACCGCTATTGTAATAAGTGTCTTTAAGTCAATTACTCCGATACGGAAACCATACACTTCTTTAATATCCTTTATTAATCGCGTTACCTCTGCACGATCATTAGGAAGGTAATATCCCACAGCAAGAGAAGCTGTGTCGGGAGTAGTAATATGTGTTTTTCTCGAAAGAAGAATGACTTTATTTTCCAAGGCTTGGCGAATTGCTTTCATGGACAAATGATGCTCTTCCGTAGGAGACTTAATCTCAATCGGAATGCTATTTGTCTCATGTACAACTATTGCATCCCATCTTGCGCCATTATCACCGGGTCTAGATGCTTGACAGTCTAATCCCATAACCCTAAATAGCATTGCAATAAAAGGATAAAATGAAGTTTGAGTCGCAGTAATTCTACTTTCAAAAATTCTCTGAACAACTTTATCGTTTGTATGAACAACTCGCTTTATCTCGGAAATCTCATCTCTGAAATCTTTTATTTCGGCATCTTCTGAATTAACACTTTGCGCTGGCACTGATAATGGAAGCTGATTGATTAGAGGATCCGTGCGTTCAATCTCAGGCAACACTGCCGATGTTTTTACTTTTGCCCCTGCTTTTCTTACTATACCAAGCGCAGCTTCAACTTCTGTACATTTTAGTGTCTGATACGGAGAGAACAGTATTTCTTTACCATTGAGTATCTCTCTGCATAAATTCGTATCTTCTTTGATTTGTTCTGCTACTGGAGATACATCATATCCAGAGCGCTTTAACATCGCAAAAACACCGAGCCTGATAAGCGCATCTTTCTCCTCTCTTGAACATTTACGGTACTCATCAAGACGAATATCCTTCATGCTTTTTAGGCTGTTTGCTACCTCCATCCCATGTATTGTAATTCTCAGACATTCTAAAGATTTGGGAGCATAAAGATCACTCCGACGCTCAGCCTCAACCCAGCCACATGTTTTCATAAAAGCAATAGGTAATCTTGTGGAATTATCGGGCAATGTCTTTTTTACGCCAAGTTCATCACATAATGCAGAATATGCGGCAGTTAATCTACGATAACTTCCTCTCAGTTTTTTTAACGCAGCGATCATATCGCTGTATTGTTTGCTGTCAAGGTCATCTATACACATCGGGCCCAAGCAAAGCTCATGCTTATAAATCACATTATTAAGGTCCATCATGGTGAATAGTGCAGTTTTGAAAAAACGCACTTTCTCTGTATATTTTACGCCCATGATTTCTTGAGGATTGTTGATTCCTAAAACACATTGTTCATAGATTGGAAGGACATTTTCTGTAACCGCCGCGTGCTCTCCTATATATGTAAATACCAATGGATATGAACTTTCACCTTTAGATGCAATCCACCCTAAAAGCCTGAAAACTTCCACATACATCTTGGCGTTCATTAATGTAGAATTGCGACTCGTGTCATCGGTGTCGCTCAAAGACAACGCCGCATCACCCGCATAGCCATACGCTGTCATAAGATAACATCGAGTAATTGTTTGAGCCATCTCATTCAAACCAAATGATTCGGCATCTTTATATTCTTTATACAGCTCTCTAAACACTTGGATTTGAGTAGTGTATTGAGTACCGGGATTTCTAAATCTAATCATTAGATGGCCTCCAAATATTATGATTAGTCTGTATCTTCTCGATCCTTTCTTGTGCGATATTATGCCATCTTTCTTCAAGTTCAACTCCGAGCCATTTAATATCATGGCCTGCGAGGTTCATCTTTTCGCAACATGCGCCCAATGTTCCAGAACCATGGAAGGGGTCAAAAATACTTCCGCAATATTTCCCGTCTTTCATAGGGCAGAAAGCCTTAATTAATTCAAAAATCAGAGATTCCGGTTTCTGTGTTGGATGAGGTGTCTTTTCTCCCGCAAATCTCTTTCCTGCTAAGGTTGGGAAGTCCCAAACATCACCTCGCATTGCGCCCTTATCATTGGGAACCCAAATTTTTTCTGTTCCATCAGCTGCATGATATTTTACAGGAGATTTTAACCGCTCTGTACTCTTATAAGGTATCCGCAATTCATCACAGTTATATACCCATTTTTTCTTATCATTAGAAAACCATAAAAATGGCTCATAGTGAGTTGCCGGTTCTTTGGTTGACCGGGAAAAACCATTTTCATAATGCCAGATATTCATCCTCCTATAAAACAATCCTGCATTATACATGGCAACCTGAACATAACAAATATAATTATGGATACCAAACCAAATGATGCTTCCTGTAGGAGTTAATACCTGTTTGAGCTTTTTTATTCTTTCGTTTGTGATATTTATGAAATCGTCCAGTGGCAAGCAGTCGCTATTATTTCCAAAGTCCTTATTGATGTTATATGGTGGGTCAGTTAATATCAAATCAAATTTCTGACCATTCTCTATAAGCTGATCAACAATGACATCGGAGTCACCGCATATATTACCAAACAAGTAGATCTCGTTGTTCATTTCTTTTCCTTCTTAAAAATCAAAATGTACTGGTGATGGATATTTTCTACGTAGGCAAATGGATACCCGTAGGGCAATAAGCTCTTATGATTCTGCAACAATATTTTCGTTCCTTGCAGCCGAAGAACTCCGCCCTCTGGAATAGTTGCCTTGTTCAGTTTCTGAATTAAGTCACTATGAAAGCTAATATATTCGGACTTATCACGGAAATCCGATACCACAAGAGCCATATACTTGCCATATTTAAGAGTCCTTGCACATTGCAAAAAGACTTTGTTTACAAGTATATCTAAAAACTCCTCATAGTTATCTATATTGCCGAGATCTTTGTCGCTTTCAGAATACTTTGTTTCAAGGTTATTCGCCACACGATTCTTTTTTACTTTCTGATCCTGTTTATTCAGGATTCCCCAATAAGGAGGACTGGTAACTGCAAAATCGAAACTTGATGTTTCCAGTTTTAGTAATTCCTCGCTAGAATCGCCGTTAATAAACTTGTGGTGTGTACTTGCTCCAGCACCAACTTCAGTTTCAAGGCGTTGTATTGAGAGTTTATGCCAGCGTTCAGATAATTCGATACTTGTACAAATACGACCATTGACTTCGCAAGCTTTTGCTGTTGAACCTACCCCTCCAAAAGGATCGAGCACGCGCATCCCTTGTTTTGTAAAGAAACGAACTAGATGCCCAATGTCCTGGAATGAGTAGGGTGCCGGATGTAATTTTTCAATTTGAGCCTCAGAACTATTTGCGCCAAGCCCTTTTTGGTAAAAGAAGCTCTTCGTCTCCGGCAGCCAATCTTTTCCTGTAAGATCATTTAGAGTATTCCTTGGATCGACTACCCCCCGAAGCAACTCGTTGTATGTATCTGTTTTCATAAATGCTTCCAACTGATCAACTTCATAGTACTTTTTCCCAGAAACAATCTGCGGGGTGATAGCACCCGATTCGACTATTTTTTCAAATGAATGGCGAGACAAATCAAGCATATCCATTGCCTTGCTTCCACTAACTAATGAATCCGAAATCGTTGTTTTTTTCCCCATAGTCTCTGCCTCCGCTGTAATCTCGTCAAAAAGGTTAACCTGCAGTTGTCCTTTATCCATATATCTTTACTCCATGCAGGTGAATGTTAATCTTCGTAAACTTCCATAATATCGCCTATATCGCAATGGAATATTTTGCATAGGCGAAGCATTGTCTCCATAGAAACAAGCCTGTCGTTATTGAGCTTTGTCATCGTGTATTGGCTGATTTGAGCTGCTTGAGCAAGCTCGCTTTTCTTCATCTTATTTACTTTCATCAGTTTCCAGAGCTTATCATACGATACTGTCATCGAACTTCCTCCATCTCAAAAGTGCTATCCTTTAGCGTACCGCAAATAAATGCAAAACCACATAATACATTATATCTGAACTATTCAAAAATATCAAGGTATATTGGCGATTTCCCTCGAGCAATTTGATATAATGTCGTTTTTCGCCGACAAAATAAGATGTGATATTGAGTTCGACAAGGGGTCGATGTCAAAGGGCTCATATGTAATCAAAAGGCGGTGCCAACAGCATCGCCTCTTGATTATATCTATTCCGCCATATTGATGACCTGCAGGCCGCTACGGCGGGCATAGTTCACGGTATAGGCCGTGCCGCCGGTGGGTTTCGTCAGATAGCAAATGCAGACGCTGCTGTTATCCACAAGATGCCGATTGCGTTTTTGCATACAGCCCCGAAAATAGTGCTCCGAGGTATAAGTCACCTTATCTGCGCAGCGCTTGATCTCTTCGTAAGTGTCGATATTCTCTTGCGGCCAGCCTCGAGTCTGGTTAAGGCACGGCAGCACAAGGATCAGCCGGATCTGCGGATAACGCTCCCGCAGGCGGAGGACCGCCTGCGCTGCCAGAGTATCAAACCCCAAGGCACCACCTGCGCCAAAATAGCGATAGCCCTGCTCAATCAGCGTGACCAAAGTATCCTCCAAGTGCTTGGAGATTTCGGGCAGATTATCTGCCGGCAATTCCCGATGTCCGGTGAAACAAGCCGTTCTGGATTTCATGTCTATCATCTGATAACCACCACCCGTCAATATAATAACATCCACAAACCGTCACCGCAACGTAATTGCAGCCTGTGAGCAAATATTATTTCTGTATTTATAGGCTACAATATAATAAAGGGCGGTGAGTGGTTAATGACTGAGAAAGATTTCTCCTTACGTTTGGCAAAGCTCCGGGAGGAAAAGGGCGTTTCTGCCCGTGATATGAGCCTATCCATGGGACAAAATCCCGGTTATATCAACAACATTGAAAGCGGAAAATCCATGCCGTCACTTTCCGGGATATTTTACATTTGCGAATATCTTGGGATAACGCCCAAAGACTTCTTTGATATAGATGCAGCCAGTCCGTCAAAAGCAAACGAGCTTTACTCTATCGCAAAAGGGCTGAGCAATGAGCAACTGGATAATTTGATCGCACTGGCGAAGGGCCTGCGAAAATGAAAAAAACACGGTGCCACCCGACGAAGGGTGACACCGTGTTCTGCTTAGTAGGCGACTACGCCATATCCGAGAATTTCATAATAGCCAACCGGGTACTGATTGACGCGGCAGCTATCGCCGGAGTTGCCCTCGATGGTGTAGACAACACCGTTTTCGACCTTCTGGACGATACCGACATGGTCGGACTGACCGTCCTGCAGGCCGGAGCTGCCTTTGTTGTCCCAATCGAAGAAGACGATCATGCCGGGCGAGGGCTCCATGGAGTTATCCGCCCACTGCCCACGCTCCCGGAACCATTGGACACCGTTGACACAGCCTGCGAACTTCGGAATGACACCGGTGTCGATATAGCCGCATTCGTTCGCACACCAGCTGACGAAGCAGGCGCACCACTCCACGCGGCTGCCGAAGCCGTACCATGACCAATAGGGCTCTCCGCCCACATTGCCCACCTGCGACAGCGCCACGGCAACGATTTGGTCATCCACTCCATAGATTCCGTAAAGCACCGTCGCCCACATGCTGCTGTCCTGCGCAAGCAGTTCTGCAAGCTGCTGCTTTTGATCCTCATTGAAACCGTACTGCGCAGCCATCTCATCCGCCGTCTTGTGGCTGACAGTAATGGTTCAGGATTTCGTCGGGCGGCTGGGAAAGCAGCCACTCCCGATACTTCTCCTGTTCTGCGAACACCTTCTTATATAACGCGGTGTTCAGTTCTTCGTTTGCCATTTTGCTTCCTCCTTCATTTATGTTTTTGGGATAACACGCTCTATAGAAACAGCCGCTTGATTTCGCACTGAAACCAAGCGGCTGTGTATAGAATATTTGTTTTTGGAACGAAATCAGATCATCCACACGGGGACAATGTATGTGCTGCTGTCGATTGCGCTTAATGTCTCCCGAAGGCAGATGATCGCGCCTGTCCCTCTCGGTACGGAGGCCTTATCCAGCAGCTTGAAAGCGCCCGTAATTTGTGTGGGCGGGTTGATGCTTTTTTTGATCTCGATGGGGTGCAGCTGACCGTCGCTCTCCATAATCAAGTCGATCTCGTTGCTGTTCTTGTCCCGGTAATAATGCAGCAGACAGTCCTGCGCGCTGTTGCTGTAGGTTTTTATAATTTCCGACACAACATAGTTTTCTAAAATTGCTCCGTTTATCGCACCGTTCATCAGAATTTCGGGGCTTGAGTACCGGGTCAGATAGGAGACCAGCCCTGTATCGAAGAAATACATCTTCGGCGTTTTGATCGTCCGCTTCAGAAGGTTGTTGGAGTAGGGGTGCAGGAAGAACACGATCCCCGATTTTTCAAGCTCCTTCATCCAGCGCTTTGCGGTATCGTCACTGACGCCCACATCTCCGGCGATGTCATGCAGGTTCAGCATCTGGCCGCTTCTGCAGGCGGCAGCGCGAATGAAGTCGGCAAACATCACCTTATCCACACCGGGAATATCGGTGGTCACATCTCGGTCGATATAGGTCTGAATATAGCTGCTGTAAAACACATCCCGGTCTTTATACTTGCCGCTTCTGTGACCAGGGAGTGCGCCGTCCCAAATCCTTTGATAGATCTCATTCGGTGTGGCTGGGGAAAGCAACGCCTTGCGCTTCTGCAATTCGTCAAGCTCCAACGAAAAGGGTGAAACCTCCATTGCACCGCAAAGCTCCGACTGTGACAGTGCGGACATATGAAGAATGGCGGTTCTTCCGGCCAGCGACTCCTGTGCCAACTCCATCAGGCGATACGCCTGAGAACCGGTCAGCCAGTAGGAGCCGGGTGCAGCGCCGTTATCCACGGCGATCTTGATATACGAAAACAGCTCCGGTGCATACTGAACCTCATCGATGAGAACCGGCGCGGGGTGCAGCTTCAAGAACATTGCAGGATCGGTTTTGGCAAGTCTGCGCTCCTCCAAATCGTCCAGCGAAACCTCGGCTCGTGCCGTCCCCTCCATCAGATGCCGCAGCATGGTGGACTTTCCGACCTGACGCGGGCCGGTCAGCAGCACACAAGCATACTCCTCGCTTACCGCTATAAACTTCTTTTCAAGCTGTCTCTCAATATACATTGCTCCGCCTCCTTTAGGCTAAAATACGATGCACCTTTATTATAGCCTAAGTGAGAGGAAAAATCAATAGATTTTAGGCTAAAATACGATGCACTTGTATTTTAGCCTATATGGGCAGCAATTATGCGTGTCTGCACAGGCTTTCACCATTCATGTAAAAGTCGCCCGATTTCAAATCAGGCGACTGAGCAGACGGCACTTGTTATTCCCCCCATCAAAGAGCGTCGGGATTTTCTTCATGGTACCTTGCATCTCCTTCTATAATCTCATCCAGCGTTCTCGGCGTATAGTCCATATACGGCATCATGCAACCGACATTGATGAAGTTTCCGTTCGGTGTGCCGTAGCCGGTGGCGTTTGCCTTTACCTCACGCCGAAGCTTTGCGATATACTCATATTCAATCGTCTGATGGACATGACCGTAGAGCATGAACGCTGTCGAAGCGAAGCTGGCACGGAAGAAAGGAATCGGATAATGACACATCACAACATGCTTGCCGCTGTCCTTGATTTCCTTCAAGTCCGTAATTTCTTGGAACATACGCTTTGTGGCAGCGCTGAATTGCTTGGGATCGTGATTGCCCCGTATCAGCACCTTGTTGCCGCCAAGCGAACCAACAATAGACGGCCACTCGCTTTCCTTTGCCCAGATGAAATCGCCAAGAATGTATACCGTGTCATCGCTGCGTACTCTGGCGTTCCAGTTTTCTATGAGCTTGTTATTCATCTCATTGACATCCGCGAAGGGCCTGTTATCAAACCGCAGAATATTTTCATGCCCGATATGCAAATCAGAAATATAGTAATTCATTGCGTTCCTTTCTGTTGTGTCTTTGAATGCCATAAAAAGCCTCCGTATTCTTGCGATGGCCACAATAATACGGAGGCTTCATTGTTCTTTCAGATATGCAATATGGTTAGTTATTCATCTTCATCATCGTCGTTTGGCCAAGATGAGATCATGTGAATATCACCGGTATCCATATCCATTGCCATATTGTTACCCATTCTCATCATAAGGTCACCGTCAGAATCCATTGCCATATTATCTGAAATCGAAAAAGCAAAATCTCCGTCTTCAAAGTCAAAAAAGTGTTTTCCCATCAGAATATCTCCTTATCTGAAGTATTTGTAATAGATTTCGTTGACCGCTTCAACATATACGATAAAAGAAGGATGTGTGTTGTCTTGGCGAGAAAGATACATGCTCTTCAACTCAACATACCTATCTCTGGCCTCTTGCCATAGTCCCTCTGCTTTTATTGCATCGGCTTTTTCCTTTACATCGTGAGATTTTGGGACTTCATTCCATGTGTATTGATCGTAGCCAACACAGAAAGCGTTTTTATTATGAATGAGTCTCATATAATCTCCGTTGCGATTTTTAGTTAGAATTGCAACATCGAAGCTGAATTCAACATTTGGCGAATCATTGAAATGTAAAAGCGTGGTTAAGCAGGATCTTGAATCCATAGCATCCGAAAAGAAATTCTTTCTCTCAGCCTTATTAAGCGCATTCCGAACTGTATTTTTCAGTAGCCGTAAGTCTTTCCAATATCTTTCGTCCGCTTTTATGACAACGAGGTTGTAGTCAAGATCGTAAGGTCCATTTCCATTCCTTGTTATCAAGTTTTTTGCACCGCTTCCGACAAGCGAAAACTGAGCAATAATATTCTTGCTCTTTAGTATCTCACAAGTCTTAGTCAGAACGGAGGCGCAATCGGAACGATATCGCTTCGATTCGGATTCACAAACAATTTCATAGGCCATAACATTCTCCTTTTTCTCCCACGCCGCCCATTTATGATCTAGCATAAATCATATCATTATACTCCTGATTATATAGTTGTCAAGATAGAAGTTCAATTTTTTACAACAAATCTCGAAAAGTCTCGAGCATTCTTGGGAGAAGGCATGAAATTCCTCTACCTCATTTCATCACCTTGATAATCAGCTCGTTCACATCCTCTGTCGGTTTTCCGGCAGAAAGAAGCTTGTTGCGAAAAGCAAGAAGCGCTCCCCGCAACAGCCGCGCCTCGTCAGGGGACAGCTCAACCATTCGTGTCTCTGCTTTACGGCGAAACATTTGCAGCACCTCCATTCCTTTCTGCCTCCATTGTATCCGCAGATGCTCATCATGGCAAATGTGCAAATGAAAATCTTCTGAAAAGCGAATACGGCAGCCTATTGAAAGGCTGCCGTAGATCGACAAATGCGAATTTTCAAATTAGTCTTTGCAAATAACCTTTGAACCTTCACCATCAATTACAATTCCCTGACGGTTGTTAATTGGGCATAGATTCAAATCCGAAAACTCAGTCATTATTTTCTCGGTAACTTTCTTAAATGGTGCTGTAAGATAATGCGGAAGAACATAGAAATCAATCAAATCAAGCCCTGCATCATCTTCTTGTGAGTAGTCCTCCGGCTTTTCATCCATTTGCCCGATATATTGGATGCTTGAGCGCATATAATCGCACCTGCCGATTCACCAATCATCAGTTTTCCCTTTGCCAATTCTTTCTTCAACAGCTCATCCGTTCCCGTTTTACGGAGCTGGTCTATAAGGAAAAAAGAATTTCCGCCGGTAAAATATATCACATCCGCATCTCCAAAAACAGACTGTACCGTTGAATAAGCCTCCGTTGAAATATCAATTTCAGTTACGATTGCTCCCAACTTTTTGAATAATTTTCGAGCCGAGCCGACATAACCGGTGTAGCCTTCACGCAGCGAAGCTGTTGGAATAAATGCGACTTTTTTATTTTCAATTTCTTCCTTTATCAGACTTCCTACACTTGAAAAGTGCGAACATAAAAACAGTTTCATCAATATTCTCCTTTATATATAAATTTCGATTTGTCAGTCTCATTCTATCACACACTCGGTACATTTCCCGGCTCGCGTATCACAGCGGCGGTGCGGCAGATCACGAGTTATAGCTCAGCAATCTGCTCTACTGCATACAGCGGCAAATTCACAAGCCGGTCTTCTTTTTTGAAATCCGCCATTGAAGTACGGACGGCGATTTCGGGTGTGAACTTCTCCTGATAGGTTTTCAGGCTTTTTGCCCGGAGGTTGGTTTCAGCCTTCACCTCTACGGGAATCACTTGTTCGCCTGTATCCACGATGAAGTCAATTTCGCAGGACCCTCTGTCATTGGTGTAGTAGTAAACGCCCAGGTCCTCAATGGTTTTCAGCTGCTGGCAAACATACTGCTCCGTAAGGGCGCCTTTGAATTCAATAAAGAGGTCGTTTCCGTCCAGTAAGGTGCGCTGACGAAGGCCTGCCATACACCCAAGCAGTCCCACATCCACAAGGAACAGCTTGAATGCCTTTAAGTATTCATAGGCCTTCAGGGGAATTCCGCCAGCGTTTACACGGCTGATCTTATGAACCAGTCCGCAATCGGAAAGCCACAGAATCGCCGTTTCATAATCCTTGGCTCTTGCGCCTTCTCGAACGAGGCCATAGACGAACTTTTTGTTTTTCCTTGCCAACTGCGAAGGAATGCTGTTCCAAAGCATGCGGATCTTAGGAACGATTTCATTCGGTGCGTGTTTGGAAAAGTCCTGCTCATAAGCGGCAAGGATTCTCTTTTGTATCTCACGGACCTCATTAAAATCCTTGTTCTCCGCAAAGCTCTGCACCGCTTCCGGCATGCCGCCTACAAAATAATACTGCTTGAGCGCATCAATGTAGGTCTGCTTAAAGCTCGTGATCATTGGATAATCCTGCTTGCTGAGCAGCTCTGCATAGCGTTCCTTGCCGGCGGCCATTAAAAACTCCTTGAAAGAGAGCGGGAATAGCTTCAAAAAGTCCACTTTACCCACTGGGAAAGAAGTGCCTTCATGCAGGGCAATGCCCAGCAGAGAGCCTGCGCATACAATGTGGTACTCCGGCGCATTTTCGTAAAAGTACTTGAGAGAGCTGAGCGCTCTTGGCACTTCCTGTACCTCATCAAAAATCAGGAGAGTGTGGTCGGGTCATGATAGAAATAATCCACGATCACCGGATGTCCCGGAAGTTGTTTTTTCAAAAGGGACTCTCCACGCCTCCATAAGGCATTTCATTATCCACAAAGGGACAATCATACTTCTTAGCCATTTCATACTCAGCTTTTCCTCACTTTTACTTCAAGCGCTTCAAAGTAGCTGCGGTTATGCTTGTTATAGATCTCATCGTAAAGCGGTACAAGGTCAGGATATTTTCCGGCGATATAATCCATGATCGTCTTTTTGAAGCCGCCCCGAAGATTGAGATTTTCGAGCCAGAACAGATCGCACTGATCCTTTACCCGCTCAAAGATCGCTTCAAAGTCCGTGATACCGGGAAATACCGGGGATACGAAACAGACTGTACGGATCCCTGCTTCATATACCTGCTTCATAGCAGCGATACGCCGCTCAATGCTCGAAGCAGAGTCCATATCGTTCTTGAAATTTTCATCCAGTGTGTTGATCGACCATGAAACGGTCACTCGTCCAAGGTTCTTCAGCAGATCAATATCCCGTACCACAAGATCAGACTTTGTGCAGATCAAAATGTCTGCGTCACTGCCGATCAACTGCTCCAGAAGTTTTCTGGTATTCCCGAATTGCTCCTCCTGTGGATTGTAGCCATCCGTCACAGAACCGATGACAACACGCTGTCCGGCATATTTCTTCGGATTTTTAATTTCCGGCCAATGCTTCACATCAAGGAAAGTGCCCCATTCCTCTGTGTGTCCGGTAAAGCGCTTCATAAAAGAAGCATAGCAATACTTGCAGGCATGTGTACAGCCCACATAGGGATTGACCGAGTAACCGCCTACCGGCAGACTGGACTTGGTCATGATGTTCTTTGTTTCCACCTCACGAATGAGGATTCCATCGATTACTTCTGCCATGATCTCTGTACCTCTAACACTTTATTGAATTCCTCCGGCATTTCCTGAATCATATTTTCATCCCCTATGGTAGGGACAAGGTCTTCCTTCATAAACACCGGAATGCCGAGCGTATGTGCCTGGTCTGTCAAAGACCATGCCCATTCCGGCTCCGTATGAACCTTCCTGCTCTGAACCCCGGTCATAGTGCCGACAACGATCCAGTTGATTCCGGAAAGGTCAACTGTGCCGGGATCGTCGAATAACGGCTCAAAGGTAACATGGTAATGCTTTGCTCTGATGTTTTTCCGAAGGGCGTCGATACGCCACAGTTCGGCTTTCCTCGTCACCGTAACGCCAAACCATGCGTTTTCCAAATCGGTATCAAAATCCAGCAGATCGGGGCGCTTGGTAAGAAACAGGAACTGATGCTGTGGATTTTCACGGATCTTTGCAAATACCTCGTCTCTCCATTCCGGCTTCCATCCGGAGAGATCGCTCATCCCGGTAAGAAGAAAGTTCTGCGGACGTTTCTTTTCCATTATCTTGAGCTTACCCGGAAAGAATTCAGGGTCAGCGAAGTCATCGATCATATGCCAGCGTTTCACGTTGTTGCGGGCATAGCAATATGCACACCCCACTGTGCAGCCGATAACGAGATTCATGTTCTGAATCTGATCTTTGATACAAATACTCATGACTTCTGCCACTCCTCAAGATTCTTTCTGATGCGGTCAAGGCATTCCTCAAACCGGGTAATTTCTTCCTCTGAAAAACCCTTGTAGTAAATACTGCCCATCTCATCAGATACAGAATCGTACTCGCCCTTTAAGGCATGTGCTTTCTCGGTCAGAAACAGGAGGGTTTTCCTTTTGTCAGTTTCAGACTGAACACGGCTTATCAGCCCTTGATTTTCCATTCTTTCCAGCATCGTCGTAAGAGATGTTATCGCTAATCCGCATTTAGTCGAGAGTGATCTGATTGATATACCATCCTCCTGCCACAGCACATAAAGAATGCGCCCCTGGGCTCCATTGAACGCATCAATATTCTTTTCGCTGAGAATCTTCTCAAAAATCCGGTCTCCAAGTTGTTTTATTTTGGTGACAAGAAACCCGCCATTTGTTTTCATGCAAAAGCTCCTATATAGTAGTTTATAAGATCATACTATATAGGAGCTTTATTGTCAAGAGCTTGTATGTTTGAATAGAGGTAACAAAAGTCGAATATCCACGCTCTCCCGTTCGAGTTCGGCCAGCTCTTTTTCCTTTTGTTCCAGCGCGACATTCCGGATATAGTGAATTGTGCATTCTCCTCGACCGGACTTGTAATTGGCACAGCGAAAAAATTCCTGATTTGCTTTCAAACTCTTAGCCGCACAAAAGTGGAGCTTTGAACCGCAGTCTGCACAAAAAACCAATCCGGAAAACAGGCTCGTTTTCCCCGTCGCAGTCGGGCGGCGCTTATTTTTGCGCAGCTCCTGCACTCGGAGCCAAGTGTTTTCGTCAATGATCGCTTCCTGTGCGTTCGGCATAAAGTTGCTTCTTTTACCGTTTGCCGCTTTCATTGCCCACACAGCCCGCACTTTCTTGCTGGTCTGTGCCGCATACCACTCATAAAAAATGTTGTGGAAGGGCATCATCTCCGTGCCCTCGCCGGTTTCGGTATCCACACGCTCCTGAATGGCGACAAACTTCACACCTAAAGTTGGATAGATGATTTCTAAATACCGGCTGGTTTCCACGTGTTCACGCCCGAAACGGGATAGGTCTTCTTGTGTCAAGTAGGGACTAAAAAATTTTGAGAATTTACAAGCCGTTCATAGGTGGACAACCACCCGTGAACGGCTTGCATGTAAACTAAACTTATAATGAATCCAAGCAAATTCATCATGCCCTGCGAAGTTCTGTCAAATGTAGATAATCTGACAATACGATCATGGCTTGCATGTAGCCTTCGACTCCGAATATCGACCAGCTCCACATGTGGACGGAAATTGCAGCGGCTTTTGAAAAGAATATTGCTTTTTCCTGTCCAAAGTGCTATAATCGGTATATACCGGAAACGAAGGAGGTGTGTCCATGCCAAGACCGCCACGGTGCCGTCGGATTTGTGGCGCACCACAAGTCGATACCTTCTGCCCCAACGGGTGCAAGGATGCCGAGCCGATCCTGCTGACGCTGGACGAGTACGAGGTCATCCGGCTGGTTGACTTGGAGCAGCAAACCCACGAGCAGTGTGCCGCACAAATGGACATTTCCCGCTCTACCGTGCAGGAGATTTACGAAAGCGCACGACGCAAGATCGCAGCGTGTCTTGTCCACGGGAAACCGCTGCACATCACCGGGGGAAACTACCGCATCTGCGGAGGACAGGAAGCAGCCCACTGCGGCCACTGCTGCCGGACGCAGAGAGCCAACACAGAAAAATCCAACAAAAATCGCAAAGGAGATTCCATTATGAAAATTGCAGTTGCCTATGAAAACGGTCAAATTTTTCAGCATTTCGGCCACACCGAACAGTTCAAGCTTTATGAAGCTGCGGACGGCAAAATCGTTCATGCGGAAGTTGTTGATACCAACGGCAGCGGTCACGGCGCACTGGCAGGTTTCCTGATGCAGAACGGCGTGGACACTTTGATTTGCGGAGGCATCGGCGGCGGTGCGCAGGCAGCTCTGGCCGAGGCGGGTATCAAACTCTACGGTGGTGTCAGCGGGGACGCTGACGCGGCGGTGAGCGCATTGCTCAGCGGAAATCTGGGCTACGATCCCAATGTTCACTGTGACCACCATGACCACGAGCACGGCGAAGCTGGTCACACCTGCGGCGACCACGGCTGCGGCAAGCATAGCTGTCACTGATATGGAACGCACACTAACACAGCTTCCGTTCTGGCCATCCTTGACCGAACAGGAGCAAGAAACGCTGCGCCGAAGCGCCTTTGTCCGTCATTATGAAAAGGGTGCGTTCATACACAGCAGCGACAACGAATGTCTCGGAATGCTGTTCGTCCTTTTCGGTGAAATTCGCACCTATCTTCTCTCCGAGGAGGGCCGGGAGATAACGCTGTTCCGCCTGTATCCGGGCGAACTTTGCGTGCTTTCTGCCTCCTGCGTGATCAGTCAAATCACCTTTGATACGCAAATGACCGCAGGAATGGATACGGACGTTCTGATTATCCCCGCAAATGTCATTGCTGCGCTCAAGGAGAAAAACCTATATGTCCGCTGTTTCCTCTATGAGTTGGCAACGAAACGGTTTTCTGATGTGATGTGGGCGATGCAGCAAATCATGTTCAAGGGATTGGATCGGCGGCTGGCAGATTTTCTCCTGGCCGAAGCGGAGCGTACCGGCTCCGATACCATACGCATGACCCATGAGCAGATTGCCCAGCACATCAGCTCGGCGCGGGAGGCGGTGGCGCGGATGCTCAAGAGCTTCTCGGAGGACGGGCTGGTGGAGCTGAAGCGCGGTGCGATCACGCTGCGGAATAAGAACAGCCTAAACCGCTTAAAATAATGTGACTTTGTTACAGAACGGAATCATAATTCCGATATAATGAAAACAGAAAAACTGAAAGGAGCATCGACCATGAAAGAAACAAAATATGCAGGTACTCAAACCGAAAAAAGCCTGATGACGGCCTTTGCCGGTGAGTCCGAGGCTCGCAACAAGTATACCTACTTTGCCTCCAAAGCCAAGAAGGAAGGCTATATGAGCAGATCGCGGCGCTGTTTCTCAAGACCGCAGAGAATGAAAAAGAGCACGCAAAGCTCTGGTTCAAGGAGCTGAACGGTATCGGCGACACCGCCGAAAATCTTCTCTCCGCCGCTGAGGGCGAGAACTACGAGTGGACGGATATGTACGACGGCTTTGCCAAAACCGCCGATGAGGAAGGCTTTCATGAGCTGGCGCAGCGTTTCCGTCTGGTCGCTGCTATTGAAAAGCACCATGAGGAGCGATACCGCGCCCTGCTGCACAATGTGGAGACGGCGCAGGTCTTTGCCAAGAGTGAGGTCAAGGTATGGGAGTGCCGCAACTGCGGTCACATCGTCGTGGGCGAGAAGGCCCCGGAGGTCTGCCCCGCCTGCAACCATCCCCAGAGCTACTTTGAAATTCACGCGGAGAATTATTAGAGAGAGAAAAGGAGAATCATCATGGAGCAGAAGTTTTACATTTGCAAGCATTGCGGCAACATCATTGCCAAGGTCAAGGACACGGGCGTTCCCGTCATCTGTTGCGGTGAGCCGATGAGCGAGATCATCCCCGGTACCACCGACGCCGCCGTGGAGAAGCATGTTCCTGTCTGGACTGTGGAAAACGGCATCGTTCATGTCAAGGTCGGCTCCGTAGAGCATCCCATGCTGCCGGAGCACTACATCGAGTGGGTGTCCCTCCACACCAAGCAGGGCAACCAGCGCAAGGAACTGCACCCGGGCGAGAAGCCGGAGGTCTGCTTTGCGCTCTGCGAGGGCGACGAAGTCGAGGCGGTCTACGCCTACTGCAACCTCCACAGCCTGTGGAAAGCATAATTCATCCTCTTAAAAATCCGGTGCTGAAAAAAGCACCGGATTTTTTTATCAATGTGACCTCGTCACAGAAAAATGCTTTGTCCTGCGGTATGATAAAGCCACAATCAAGAAAGAGGTGGCGAACATGAAAATCAAGCTCAATCCCGATCAGGAGATTGTCAACACCATCCGGGAAGGACTCAAGCGCACCGGAGGATACTGTCCCTGCCGCAGAGAGCGCACAGAGGCGACCAAATGTATGTGTCAGGAATTCAAGGATCAGATCGCTGACCCCAATTTTGAGGGCTACTGCCACTGTATGCTCTATTACAAATCCTTGCAGGATTAAGGGAGGAACGCTATGCTGTCAAAGAAACTGGCCGCCATAGATAAGACGCGGTGTGTCGCCTGCGGCGTGTGTGAAAATACCTGTCCGCTGGGGGCTGTCAAGGTGCGCCGGGGCTGCTACGCCGCCGTGGAGGACGAACGCTGCGTAGGCTGCGGCAAGTGCGCAAAGCTCTGCCCCGTGGGCTGCATTGAGGTGAAAGCGAGGGCCGACGCATGAAAGCAAAGCATTGGTACGATTACCTGTGGGTATATGCCATCATCTATTTTGCACTGGGCTTCTTCAATATCCTGTTTGCATGGCTGGGCATGATTGATTTTCTCCTGCCGCTGTTCTTAGCCATCTTCGGCGGGAACAAATTCTTTTGCAACCACCTCTGCGGACGGGGTCAACTGTTCAGCAAGCTGGGGACAGACCTTAAATGCTCCCGCTGCAAGCCCACGCCCCGCTGGATGTCCTCCAAGTGGTTCCGTTATGGCTTTTTGATCTTTTTCCTGACGATGTTCGGCAACATGGTGTTCCAGACCTATCTGGTCGCTGCGGGTGCTGCGTCCCTGCGGGAGGCCATTAAGCTGTTCTGGACCTTCCGTGTGCCGTGGGGCTGGACTTACACCGCCGGGACGGTGCGGATTGGGTGGCACAGTTCAGCTTCGGCTTTTATAGCTTGATGCTGACCTCGCTGCTCATCGGCCTCATCGTTATGGTGCTCTACAAGCCCCGCACATGGTGTGCGTTTTGTCCGATGGGAACCATGACGCAGGGTATTTGCAAGCTGAAAAACAAAGACTGAACAAAGATAACAGAAAGGAGCCTTTCTCATGGCTGAACTGAAAATTACTGCTGCGAATTTTGAAAACGAGGTACTGCATTCCGACAAACCTGTCCTGCTGGATTTCTACGCCGACTGGTGCGGGCCGTGCAAAATGCTCTCTCCCATACTGCATGAGCTTGCCGAAGAAAAAAGCGGTGCGCTCAAGGTGGGCAAGGTCAATGTGGACGAGCAGATGGAGCTGGCAATGCGTTTTCAGGTATCCAGCATCCCGATGCTGGTGGTATTCAAGGACGGTAAGGCCGTGGCGAAGTCCGTCGGCTACCGGCCTAAGTCAGAGATTGCCGCAATGGTGGAGGGTGCAAGATGAAGGTTGTGATCGTAGGCGGTGTGGCGGGCGGTGCTTCTGCCGCCGCCCGCATCCGCCGTTTGGATGAACACGCGCAGATCATCATGATCGAGCGCAGCGGTTATGTGTCCTATGCCAACTGCGGCCTGCCGTATTATGTGGGCGGTGTGATCAAGGAGCAAGAAGAATTGACGCTGCAAACTCCGGAGAGCTTTTGGGATCGCTTTCGCATTGATGTGCGGGCACGGCAGGAAGTAACTGCGATCGATCCCACAGAGAAAACCGTCACCGTTCACGCATTGGATAGTGGAAAGGTCTACACGGAAACCTATGACAAACTGCTCCTTGCACCCGGCGCAAAGCCGACGGTTCCTGCGCTTTCCGGCGTCAGCAGTGAGCGTGTTTTCACGCTGCGCACCGTGGAGGACACCCTGCGCATCAGGCGCTTTGTAGAGGATCAGAAGCCGAAAACCGCTGTTTTGGCTGGCGGCGGCTTTATCGGTCTGGAAATGGCGGAAAACCTTGTGGAGATGGGCGTTTCTGTCACCATCGTCCAGCGACCCAAGCAGCTATTAGCACCACTGGATGCGGATATGGCGAGCTTTGTCCATGCGGAAATGCGCAGACACGGCGTAGTTCTGCGGTTGGGTGAAACCGTCACCGGATTCCGACAGGACGGAGATTCCGTGCTGACACTGCTGGAGGAAAGTGAGCCACTGCGCTCCGACATGGTGCTGCTGGCCATCGGCGTCACGCCGGACACCCATCTGGCAAAAGAGGCCGGGCTGGAGCTGGGCATCCGGGGCAGCATCGCTGTCAACGAGCGGATGGAAACCTCCGTGCCGGACATCTATGCTGTGGGCGATGCCGTGGAGGTCACCCATTTCGTAACTGGCCAAAAAGCATTGATCTCGCTGGCGGGGCCCGCCAACAAGCAGGGACGCATTGCCGCTGACAACATCTGCGGCGGAAGCAGCCGCTTTCACGGCTCTCAGGGTTCGTCTGTTCTGAAATTGTTCGGCTTGACCGCGGCCTTTACGGGGATCAACGAAAAGGCAGCGCAGGCAGCAGAGATCGCTTACGACAGAGTTGTACTTTTCCCGGCATCCCACGCTACCTATTATCCCGGCGCACAGTCTATGGCAATGAAGGTACTGTATGAAAAAGAAAGCCTGCGGCTGCTGGGTGCGCAGATCGTTGGCGGCGAGGGCGTGGACAAGCGCATTGATGTACTGGCAACGGCCATTCGCGCAAAAATGACAGCTTTGGAACTGACGGAGCTCGACCTTTCCTATGCGCCGCCCTATTCCTCTGCCAAGGATCCGGTCAATATGGCCGGTTTTATGATCGAGGATTTGGAGAGCGGGAAAGTACGGCAGTTCCATTGGAATGATGTTGAGGACTTGCCTTGCGATGGCAGTGCGACGCTGCTGGACGTCCGTACGGAAGGCGAATATCGGCGTGGGCACTTGAATGGATTCCGCAATATTCCACTGGACGATCTGCGGGAGCATTTGGACGAGTTAGGGCGGGGTAAGCCTGTCTATGTGAATTGCCAGACAGGGCTTCGCAGTTATCTGGCCTGCCGTCTTTTGACGCAGTACGGTTTCACCTGTGCCCACCTCTCCGGCGGATACAGCTTTTATCAGGTCGTAACACAAGAGCAGCAGACAGCGCGGAGCGCCTATCCCTGCGGAATGGAGAAGCTATGAGTGAAAATCTATTTGGTTTGACGGTTGCGGCAGACAAAGGCTTGGATGACCTGCAATGCCAGCGCCTTTTAAGCGAAAATCGCAGGTATCAGGAAGTCATGCTGCAATACCGCTGTGCGCTGAAAGCGCTTGAAAGCAGGTTGGAAATTCTGAACGAAGAGTTTTCATTGCAGCATGATCGCAATCCGATAGAAAGTATGAAAAGCCGCTTGAAGTCACCGTCCAGCATTATGAATAAGATGCAGAAGCGCGGACTTTCTCTGGATTTTCCGACCATGCAGGCAAATATCATGGATATTGCCGGTGTGCGTGTGATCTGCTCTTTCGAGGAGGATGTGTTCTTTTTGGCAAAGTGCTTAAAAGATCAGTCTGACATTGAAATCATCACAGAGAAAGGACTACATTTCAACCCTAAGCCAAATGGCTATCGCAGTCTGCACCTGACGATCCGGTTGCCGGTATTCTTTGCGAAAAAAGAGATCCATGTGCCAGTGGAGATACAACTCCGTACAATCGCTATGGACTTTTGGGCAAGCCTTGAGCATGGGCAAGCCTTGAGCATACCATCCGCTATAAGAAAAATTTTAGATGCTTGTCTGCCGATAAATGCTGAAATCGAAACTGAACTGAAACCGATCACAAATATATCGGGACGGGCGGGATTTCCATGTATATGATAGATTTTTTCACATATTTATGCTATAATTATTATGAGATTTTGTAAGCAGCCAAAGGAGGGCAATTATGATGGAGATATTAGAGATAAAACAAGCAAATGATGCACTTGCAGAAATGGTTGCCCTATTTCGTGTAGAGCTGCGTTCATATAAAGGCATTGCATCCAGGCCGAACATTAAAGCAGGACGAGAAGAAATGGAAGAATATCTTTTTGCCAAGTTTCCGGTGTATGCCGCCCTTGTGGATGACAAATACGCAGGCTATGTGGTTTGTCGTATCAAGCTGAAAGACGGTAAGATCGCCTCTATGGATGAGCATTGGGCAGACGATGGCGAAGCTCCCAAGTGGCGACAGGATATGAAAATTGGGAGAAAGATAAAATGATAGAGCTACGAACAATCAACGAGAATAACTACACAGACTGTCTTAATCTTAAAGCCAGCGTTGCAAATGAAAATTTTGTGGATTCTGTGGCGTATTCTCTGGCAGAAGCATGGGTTCATTATAAAGACACCAAGCCATTTGCAATTTATGCTGATGAAACAATGATTGGCTTTGTTTCAATGTATGTTGGTGAAGAAAACTATCAAATAATCAATTTTTTTATTGATGATGCCTATCAAAAAAAGGGGTATGGAACTGCTGCTGCCAAACTCTGTATTGATTTCCTTTATAAGGAATACAAAGCAAGACGAGTTTCAGCTCCTGTAAATCAGCGCCATACAGCTGCGCAGAAGTTTTGGACAAAGTTGGGATTTGCCTATTCAGATTCCGTTGAAGATGGATATGTATTTATGAGATTGAATTTAGTGTAGCAGACTATGATACGCTAATCCCACCGAACTGACAGCGGAGCTTCTGAATACGCTGATTGAGGAAATCGTCATTCACGAAGCAACCATCGTGGACGGTATGCGTGAGCAGGATATTGACATCTGCTACCGATTTATCGGCAAAATTGAGTAAAACAACGAATATGAGTACCTATGCAAGTAGGCGTAGGCACTCATACATAACCAATATCTTTAATTTAGGGAAACGGGCATTTCCTTTCCCCGCACCAAGGACGCTTACAGAAAAATCGCGGAATACTTCAAAGTGGATGTGAACTATCTGCTGACCGAGGACGAAGAGTTTGTGGTTCAGGCATCCGAGCAGTACGGCTCCCGTGGCATGAAACAGGCAAAGGACCTGATTGAAGGGATGTCCGGCTTGTTTGCGGGCGGTACGCTGTCCGAGCAGGACAAGGATGCGGTGATGAAGGCGTTGCAGGATATATATTGGGAATCCAAAGCCCGGAATGTTGAGAAATACACGCCGAAGAAATACAAGAAGACCGGTACGGACGCAGAGGAATAACTGTCTGCGTCTCGGCTTCCCGACGGATTTACTTTGACTGTATTTAACATGAACGGGGTGAAGGTCCCGTGATAATTCGCTCCGAGGAAATATACAAAAAGGCGAACAGCATTGTCAAAAGCTGCGGAACAAGAGATACCTTGAAGATTGCCCGTGAGCTGGGCATTCATCTCCACTTTCTTGACAATCTGAACGATCTGCTCGGAATGTACACCTACCGCCATAAAGGGCGGCATATTCTTCTATAAAGAAGCCCTTCTTTGTGCGGCTTTATCTTCTAACTTTAAGGAGCAATTGCCATGTTTAAGCGTATACTCACGAAAAAGAAAACAATCTGTATTCTCTCCGGTATCCTTCTCATTCTGATCGTCTGGACTGCATGGGGGAACACTGCATTGGAACTGAACACATACACAATAAGCAGCCGTGGGCTGCCGGATGCATTTGACGGTTATCGCATCGCGCAGGTTTCAGATCTGCACAATGCAGAGTTTGGTGACGGAAATCAACGGCTTCTGGATATGCTGCGGGAAGCAGAACCGGATATGATTGCAATAACCGGAGATCTGATTGACTCGCGAAAGACCAATATTGCAGTTGCTTTGGCTTTTGCTGAGGAAGCAGTACGAATTGCACCTTGCTACTATGTCTCCGGTAATCATGAAGCGAGAGTTCCGGAATATCGGGAATTAAAAGCTGGGTTGGAGGCTGCCGGGGTAACCGTTCTGGACGATGCACGGGTAGAGATCGAGATTTCCGGGAAGAGCATTACCATCATCGGCGTCAATGATCCCAGCTTCCTTGCAGACTATTTGACGAGCGATGCTGCGGTAATGGATCGCAAGCTCTCAGAGCTTTCTTCGGAAGATGCCAGTTTTACAATTTTGCTTTCTCACAGACCGGAGCTGTTTGACACCTATGCGGCTCATGAGATGGATTTGGTTCTCACCGGACACGCACATGGCGGTCAATTTCGATTGCCCCTGATCGGCGGGCTGATTGCACCGAATCAGGGACTATTTCCAAAGTACGATGATGGTTTGTATTCCGAGGGGAACACGAACATGATTGTCAGCCGGGGCCTTGGAAACAGCATCATTCCGTTTCGCTTCAATAACCGACCGGAAGTGGTTCTGATAGAGCTCAAGAGCCAAAACGAATGCTGCTGAAGGGAGAAAAACATGAGCAAGGAACAGTACATCGAGTTTCCGGAGGAATACACACGCCGGGAGCTGAACGCCCGGTATCGGGAGAAGGAGATTGTCTTCTCCCTCAGCCCGAAGCTGGTAACGGATGTTATATGCTGTGAAAGGGGGACAAGAAATCGCCCGTAGAAAGGAGAATTGACCCATGAAAACAAAGCAAACAGGAAGCGGGAAAATCACAGCCCTTTATGAGAGGTTGAGCCGCGACGACGAACTGACAGGCGACAGCAATTCGATTATCAATCAAGAGTTACTATGTAGAGGGTGGTTTCTGCCACCTAATACATATGACTGCGGCTCATTTGTGGTGAATGGAACAGCAGTTGTAGGAAAGGAGCAGAATAGCCTTATAACCGCTGCAAATCAACGCAAAAAGGAGCTGTTGCTTATGAAATCTCTATTTGAGGAAATGGGCGGCACTTACCGTCAGGAGGGTGATTATCTTATCCCGAACCTTGCGCTGCCGGACGAACCAGAATACCAGATCGGCAAGTACGGGCGTATGCGCCGTAGCTATCTGAAAAAACATCGTCCGGTTCTCTATGCAAGCCTGCTCACAAGCGGAACGCTGCATCGGCACCTTGCCGAGATCGACCAAGCCTGCAACGAGCGTATGGCCATCATCGTTTCCAATATGGCAAGGCAGGAAGATATGACCGAAGCGCTCAAAGCCGCCGACCAAATGGAATGGGTGCGCCGCATGAACAACATCCACAGCCGCGCGGAGGAAATCGTTCTGACCGAGCTTGTATATGAATGACAAATGCCCGTTATTGGCTGCATGGCCGATAACGGGCATTATCTTTATTCTTTTGGTGCTATAAACTTGTATTTGCCCTTTCCAAAGCCGCTGACAGGCTCAATCAAATCCGCATTTTTCAGTTTTGTAATGAGATTCCCTGCGGCAGTAACAGAATCCTTTGTGATAGCAGCGATGTCAGATCGGCCAAAGACGCCATCAGCGCCCATATTTGCAAATACCGCTTTCGCCTTTGCAATCGTCCCTTGGCTTGCGTTCAGCCGGTCAATCGCAACCTCAATCGCAACATTTTCGTCCTCAATCGTAACCTTGTTTGCGGTTGCCGCAGTTCCGTAATTCAGATTATAGAGCGTAACTTGAAAAGAACTGGCATCCGAATAGAATTTAGGCTCCAGCTCATCGCGGTAATTGTGAGCGGCACGGTAGGTTTCCGTGATTTTCTTAAAGCCGCTGCCTTGCCGCTCCATATAGCCCAGCCGTCCGAAAATATCTGCAAGGACGGGGTTGCGGCGCGTAGAGGAAATGCTGGACAGATCGCGCTCCTGTATCCGTGTGCCGTCTGCCATACCGCCGGGAGAATATATGGTAAGGCGGTCATCGTAAATGTCGATGTGGACTTCGCTGCCCAAAATCAGATAGTCACGATGGATCAGCGCATTGACAAGCGCCTCAAAAACGCTTCGTTCGCAGTAGTCGGGCATCTCAACACGGGAATCGGCGGTTTTCTTCCAGCGTGTTTTCATATTCCGCTTAACAAAGCTGACGCCCTCATTGAGCAGAATGATCAGGCTGCCGGAGAATTCCGCGCTGTCAAGTGCATCTACCATGCCGCCGCTTTTATCAAGGCCGTTCCAGCGTGTGCAGAACAGGCGGGAATGTCGGATGGGAGAATCATCCGCAAGCAAAGCGCCTGCATTGGTCAGCTTGCCGTTTTCGTCCCGCATATCAAAGGAATCGAACAGCTTTTCTTCCATGCTGTTGCCTGTCCACGCCTTATACCGCTCCCGCAGCTTGGAAAAAGCGTAATCCTTAAAATCATACTCGGAAATCAGCTCGTCATAGGTGCGGTGCATCCCTTTGAGAATCAGCTGATTCAGCACATAGGACGGGGCAATCACGCTTTCATTGCCCATTCGGATATAGGCTTCCATGATACCGTCCGCTTTATAGTAATACGGAGTAGACCGTCCGGACGATACGGACAGGACAAGGATGTCCTTGCCGCTTTCCCGTTCAGGAGCAAGGACAAAACTCGGATAAGGCGTAATCCGCTCTTTGATCAACCGGCTGATTGTCTCCGCATCAGTCTGTGCGTCAGCTAAGCCGACAACATTTCTGTCATTATCAATACCAAAAAACAGCGTGCCGCCAATGCCGTTTGCAAAGGCGCTGACGCTTTTGAGCCAGCTTTTCGGCTTCTTTACCTCCAGCGCGACCTTGAAATCACATTCGGTCGCTTCTGCGATCCAGCGGTCAATCATCATTCTCACCGTCCTGTCCCTTATTTTTTCCTCTGCTCTTATAGACATTATACTGATTCTTGCACCGGGCGCTGCAAAATGCGGAATTGGCCCGGCTGCCGAGGAACACCTTCTGGCAGTGCTTGCACAGCCGCAGGGGCTTTGCATCGTCCACCAGCATAAAGCTGAACATCATCTGGACGCCCAGCAGCAACGAATGGAAGTCCCAATAGATGGTCGGTTTCTCCAGCAGTTCGATATGATAGGTAGGCGCAATGCCGCCGAAGGCAGCCATGGCCTTGCGGTAAAGATTTCTTGTGTCCTCATCAATGCTGTCGTAGTCGTTATAGTACAAAATGGAGGTAGTCAGCGTGAACGCCCAATCCTTGAACTGCTGTGCTACCCAGTCATAAGGTTCGGCATACTCCCGCTGGAAGCTCATGTTCTTCGCCATCGGCTCCTCCATGAAGGTCATCGTCAGGGCAATCATCATATTATCCCCGGAGACATTCCAGTTGGATTCTACGCCCTTTTTCACTACATCCAATTTGTCGAAGGGATAGAACAGAGCAAGATAATCCTCTGTCGCCATGCTTTCTTCCTTGATGAAGTGATTCTTCGGCAGATAGACCGCCTCATAATCCATAAAGGACGGCGTGGTAGGCAGTGCCGTCATCAGCCCCAACAGACCGTAGTGGGTCACAAAAGTCAGAATTGCCTTTTCCACCTCGTCCTCCGGACTGCGGTTCATCATCAGCATCCCTACATTCAGTGCCTCCAGCACGATTCCCGGCGCTTCCTTCAAGGAATTATAGATGTCGGGTTTGGCATTCTTCCCCGGCGTGATATACCGCTTTCCGTCTGCGGCAGTTCTCAGTTCATAGCGGTCATACCGCACCCAATGGGAACGGGACTGCGCAAACAGATTGTTCATGACGCTGTTCCTCTCAAATCGTAATCTATCTATATATTAACCATATTACCATTGTATCAACCGTCCTTGGCATCGTCAAGGACGGCTTTCTTTTTTCTCGGCTTGGTTTTGTTCTCCCTGCGGATCACGGCATCCTTGCCCATGGTTTGCAGCAGCGCCTCATATTCCTCTACGAACTCGCGCTCCCGCAGAGTAATGCTGTAGTCCTTTTCCAGCTTTTCACTCAGATGCTCATACATCCGTCTTTGCAGCCTTTTCTGAATAGTCATACGCAGCTTTCGGATATTCCGGTCGGACTGTCCACGGACGGCGGCAAGTCTTGTGGTGCTGTATTGCTTGACGAACAGGTAATACAGCACCTCCTTCTGCTCATCACTGAGGGTGAAAAAGAGCTTGGAGAGAAAACGGTTCGCAGTCAACTCGTGCAGCTCGTAGGGACAGGAGAAGATGATGTCGAGAAAGCTTCCCTGACAAAGTTGGCGGAATCTTGGCAGATTCATCCACAGCGGGGCAATCTTCGGATCAGGTACAGCCTGAAACTCCAACGGCGCGTCTCCACGCAGGTTTTCGTGGTCACGCTCCCGGCGCTCCCGATTTCTGTCCAGCTTGTTCCACTCGTCCACAACGCTCAAAAAATCGGATTCCGTCCGAGCCGCTTCCTCCAGCCGCCGCAGAGCCTCGGCACGAATTTCCCGCTTGAGCCGCTTCTCGCTGGTGGGCGCGGCTTCCTCTTCCTCGTCCTCCAGCTCGGCGTTGTAGTCTCTGGGATGCTCGTCCTGCTCCAGCTCGCTTTCCAGCTCCAGCGTGCGTTCCTCTGCAAGCGCTTCCTCCAGCGTCTCATCCACCGGCGCAGCGTCAGACGCATCCTCCCAATCGGCAAAGCCGTTCGCATCCATTTCAAGACTGGTTTTCTCTATTTGCTCCTCGACATCTTCTTCCTCCTCGGAAAAATCATCATCCAGCAGCAGTTCATCCTCCCATAAATCCACGCTTTTTCTCAAAAACAGTTTCCATTAGTGAAAGGGTAATCTAAGCGTATTTATCATTTGGAAGCGAAGGTGGTCGGCCGGGGCGCAGGGCGCTCTGCCGTGGCCGCCTCCGCTTATTTAAGCTGTTCCCGCCTGTATAATGCAAAGCCGTTCGCATCCATTTCAAGACTGGTTTTCTCTATTTGCTCCTCACATCTTCTGATGTGACCAACCGTTATCTGGAAAGTGCTGGACGGGAAGAACGCATTGACCACCGCAGCAACGCCGCACGGGGGCTGGATGAGATCCCCACCATCCATGAGGGCGTGACAGCGCAGGCATTGGAGCGCAAGGGAATCATCTCTGACCGCTGCGAGATGAACCGGCAGATCAGGGCAGACAATGCGCTGCTGCGGGAGCTGAAAGCCGAAATCAAGAAGCTGGCCGCACTGGTCGCTCGTACTGTCCCCGCCATTGCGGAAGGGCTGGAAAAGCTACGCAGCCGTGTGCTGATCTTCTGCTATCAGCTCTCTCATATTCGCAACGGCAAATCGCATATTCAAAAATCCCTTGCCGTATGGAAGCCGGAGCTGGAGCGTTACACCGGTCTGGTGCAGCAAATCAAGGAAAAGAGCAAGGAACGCAAAACATTGGTTGCCGAGAAAAAGGCATTGCCAATATACCATGTGAAACGCCACAAGGCGCTGGCTGTCCGCATTGCAGAGCTGACGGAAGATTTAGAGGAACTGCGTTCCGAAAAGGCACTTCTTTTGCAAAAATTTGAGTATGCGGAGGATGCAGGCGCAGAGGCATTCCGCAAGGATATTGCCACCATGGAGGCTGGCCTGAAAAAGCTGGAGGCGCAGGAGCAAAGATACTCTGCCGAGTTGGATAAGGCGCTGGCTGAATACGCAGAGCTGAAGGCACAGGCTTCGGATTTTGATTCGGTGGAGCTGTACCAAGCACGGCAGGTCCTCCGTCCTGCGCAGGAAAAGGCAGCGGAAAGGCAGTTGGAGGAAACCTTGCAGAAGAAGCCTTCTCTTATTATGCTGCTCAGCGCAAAGCAGGAAGTATCCAGACTGCTTGGAGAGGACACAGAAGAGCGGCAGGCACGGCAGATGGTTATTCGTCGGCAACGGTCAGACCCGCAAAAGCCCAAGCACTTCCAGCGCTAAGTGATAAAAATGCACATTTTCCCTATTGACTTTTCAACTCTAATCCGTTAGAATAATACTAACAGATTAGAATGAAAGGCCGATAGAATGAGTACACCAAAAGTTTTTGAAAGCGAATACCGTTTTTGCCTGATCCTTTGGGATCATGAACCCATCAAGAGCAGAGATTTAGCTCAACTTTGTGAAGAGCAACTAGGCTGGAAGGTTACTACCACTTACACGGTAATAAAGCGTTTGTCGGAGCGTGGCGTGATAAAGAATGAGAATACAATCGTTTCTTCGCTGGTATCTAAGGAGCAGATACAGACAGCTGAAATTGAAGAATTGGTCGAGAAAAAATTTGCCGGTTCGATTCCGGCCTTTTTGACTGCATTTACCAAAAGCCAACAGCTCACAGCCGATGAAATTCAGGAGATGCAGCAGATGATTGACCGCTTTCGGAAGGAGCATCCGGATGACTGAATTGTTTATGAAGCTGCTTAATATGAGCATCAATGCCGGATGGCTTGTTCTGACTGTTCTGCTTGTTCGCATCATATTCCGTAAGGCCCCCAAATGGCTGTTCCCCGTATTGTGGAGCTTTGTGGGGATTCGGCTTCTCATGCCAAACGCATTGGAAAGTCGCTTGAGTGTCATTCCTGATATAAGTGGCTTTTCGGCATCCGAGCAGGGCCTGCTTTCTGTTAAAGGTTTCACTGCTCCTGTTCCTTATGTTGGAATCGTCTGGTGTACTGGTATGGCAGCAATGCTTCTGTTTGAAGCATTAAGCTATATACATCTCCGCAGCAAAGTAAAAACTGCTGTCCGGCTCTCGTCAAATGTGTATCAAAGCGAGCATGTGAATGCTCCGTTTATTCTTGGCCTGTTTGCGCCGCGCATCTATATTCCGTTCCATATAAAGAGCAAGGAATTGGATAGCATAATTGCACATGAACGTGCGCATATAAAACGCCGCGATCATTGGCTAAAGCCCATTGCGTTCTTAATTCTTTCTCTTCATTGGTTCAATCCTTTGATTTGGATTGCGTATTATTTCCTTTGTAAAGATATTGAGTTGGCATGTGACGAATACGCTATCAAGGATATGAGTGATTCTCAGCGCGCTGCGTATTCGCAGACATTGCTCTCCTGCACTGCAAACCAGCGTATTTTTGCGGCCTGCCCGCTGGCCTTCGGCAGTAAGAATGTGAAAACACGAATCCGTGCTGTACTTTCTTATCGAAAGCCTCATACTTGGATCATAACCGTGACCGCGATACTTGTTTTGGCAGTTGTCGCCTGTTTTATGACAAACCCGAGACAACCAAAAGAAAGTACTGCTCAGGGTAGCAACTATATTGATCTAAATCAGCCTCCAATATTGGACGTGATTCAAAATGGACAAACTATTTCGGATAGAAGTAGTAGCGAAGATCGGCAACGTGAAGTAGAGCTTGAGAGCGCTTTGTTGGGAGAAGCGATAAAGAAGCAAGAGTCTCTTACTCAAATTCAAACAACCGATTTTTACAGATGAAAAGTCCTACGTTATCTATAGGATTGACGTTAATTTAACTGTCGATGTGGTTACATGGAAGGAGGGAAAATTCATGAAAATCATTTGAGGAAGCACATGGCCTGTCTGTTCAACGGATTCTGGCTCATGTGCTGAACCAAGAAGACATCAGACAAAAATCAGTTAAAACAGGAGCGTTGTTTGTGCAAAAGATCAAGTCACTGGCCGCAGTTTTTCTGGCCCTTTTTATCCTCGCAGCAATTCCGACACAGGCTCTCGCCGCTGAAACTCATGTTGATGCTATCACTGCACATACTCATCAATGGTATTTTGACCATTATGACACTACGTATATCCCAATTGACGATGAAACTCACTTAAAGACGCTCTATCCTGTGTATAAATGCTCCGTTTCTGGTTGTAGTGCTTTCGACATCAGGGATGGTTATGAATCAACGCCGTCCCATACAATGACCAGTTACTCGTATACGGGGAGCAATTATCATGCGGGTAATTATCATTATATCCGCTATGAACGGCATTGCGTCCAGTGTGGACATTCCACTGGCTATTGGGATCATTACAGCTGCCCCGGTAATGGGCATTGCATCCTGCCCCAGTCTGTTTTCCCGGTTTTGACAGATAAGTAAGTGACAGCTGAGCAGCGGCATGGGTGAATATTTCTCCCATGCCGCTGCTTGCATTATTGGAGTGCAGTTAAATGATTGTTTTCTTTTACGAAAAGGTGCGCTTAAAGCGCGGCGCTTGGCAGACAGTGAGTATTGTATTGCTGATAGCTTTCCTTTGTGCATTTTTTACTCTCTTTGATGGATTCATTTGCCAGAAAGAACAGGATATGGAGAGCGCCTACGCAGTGATTCCCGTAACTGTCGTCGTATCCAATCTTACTGGCACGAAAACCGATGACCTGAAAATTACAGACTATATTATCAACTACTTTCTCTCTGACAAATATGCTTATGGCGGGGAGCTTCAGGAAAAAGCATTTTCCTCCTATGTGAAGGATGTTTGCCTGAAAGCATCTGTCTATTACAGTCAAGGGACGGGTTTTTCGAGTCGGCAAAAGCTGATTGGCATTACTTCTGTTGATGCCGCATCGGAATTGGCACCCGTTTCAGGAAATTCGATTACTTATTTTGAAGGATACGACGAATCAATTTTTACCTCAAATAAAGCAGCGTGTCTCGTTTCGACCGCAGCGGCAGAAGAACTGTCGCAAGATACTGATAATAATGGTAATGTCATATTGACGGTTCAGATGTCGCCTGCTGCGACCGGTGAAGCGGCCACACAGATTTCGCTCGAAATTGCTGGGACGTATTCGTCGGAATCTCAAACGATCTATTGTCCATTCAGCTGCGTTGCCGCAGTACAAACAGAGCTGGATGGGAAGATTACGGGGGATAGCTTGAGCGCAACAGTGCGCGATAATCATGAGCTGGACGAATTCCGGCAAATACTGATACGTCACTTCGCAAATGTGGACCCCTCCGGGCATCAAGAAGAAATCAATAATTCTCCAGCTCTCCGATATCAGCAATTTGCCATAACAGTTCATGACGAAACACTCCGCGAAACCCTGAATGCTTTGAATCGAAATTTGCAAACACTGTATCGACTAAAACCAATTTTTGCCTGCACAGAGGTCATGATTGGCACCGCCGCAGGTTTTTTCTATATTCATATCCGAAGGCGGGAATTTGCCATTGCACGATCTCTTGGTATAAAACGCATTGAAACGGTCATTATGGTATTCGTCGAGATATGTCTGATGTTTTTGGTTGGCGCAGCTATTGGAACAATTCCCATTCTGTTTGTCCAAGAGACTGCCACCCAATATGCCATGGCCGCAGCACTCTTTTTTGCTATGAATGTCGGGGCAATTACAGCTTGCTTGATGGCAACTGGAAAAAGCGGAATCCGATTACTACGGGAGGTTGAGTAGCATGTCCGTATTATCTGTGCAAAGTGTTTCTTATTCATACAAAACAAAATACCAAACTGTTCAGGCTGTAAAAGACGTCTCGTGTGATTTGAGTGCTGGAACTTTTTATGCGTTAGTCGGCAAAAGTGGAAGTGGGAAGACAACGCTGCTTTCATTACTGGCAGGACTGGATACGCCGCAGAGCGGAGACATAATGGTCGGCGGCCAAAGTTTGCGGGAAATCGACGTGGATATCTACCGTCGCAAGCAGGCGTCTGTGATTTACCAAAGCTATAATTTGTTTCCACTTATGACTGTTTGTGAAAACGTCATGTACCCCTTAAAGCTGCTGAGGCATTCCGATGCCGATGCAAAAAAAGAGGCACAGATTGCTCTTGAAAAAGTCGGTCTGGGCGAAAGTTATTGGAAGCGACTTCCTGCCATGCTGTCAGGCGGCGAACAGCAACGAGTCGCAATTGCTAGAACATTAGCTGTTCATGCGCAGATCATTCTTGCAGATGAACCTACGGGAAATCTGGACACAGAAAACAGCACACAAATTATTCAGCTGCTTTCCAGACTGGCACATGAGGAAAACTGCTGTGTAGTGGTTGTCACACATGATCTGGAGGTAGCCAAAGCAGCGGATGTTGTATTCCGTATGGACAGCGGCAGACTCAAGGAGGACGCTGTATGACACCTTTGAAACAGCTCTTTCGACAACCGGTTCGTTTGTTTGCAATCTTCCTGCTGGTGGGAATGGCCTCCGCTTTTATCTGCCTGAGCGCAGGCGTATTTGCATCCGCTAAAGCAACGCTCGCGCAAATTGAAGAACGTTATGTGACAATTGGCATCCCCACAACGGAGACAGAGGGTGTGACAACAGAGTACAACGGGCTGACGCTCCATCATGAAGAAAGTATAATTAGTCAAGATATGTGGGCATATATGGATCAGCTTGCTGCTGATGGAACGATCATAAAAGGTGCGTACCAACAAAAATATATCAGTGCATATTGCCCCTCTATTCAGACCGTTACCAGCGGAAATGAAGATGGCACATATGCCCCCAGCCTTGATACGCCATATGGTCGAGCGATTTTGGTAGTTCGTATCACGTCAGTAGATGAGATAAATCTGCCTGAGTTTGCTGAAATTGCGTCCGTATCTGTTACCGCTTCGATTGAAAACGTGATTAAACTTCATCAAGACTATGCTGTTCGCAGCACGCTATACCTTACTATAGGGTGTAACTCTCGGGAAGAATTGGACGCACTTGACATTCAGGTTGGGCGACGCTACTTGGTTTATGGATCGGAATATATAGACCGAGACCTAGAACTGCGCACGACATTAGCAGAATCGCACCGGTGTTCTGTAGAAGATATTGATTTGTCTCGTATATCATATGACTTGACGGCAGATGAAAAGAAAACCGCTTCACAAGATTTCATACCAGTAGCAAAATACTCTTCTGGTGAAAAAACGTCTATTTTGGGACAGAACATGGTTGACGCAATAGATTCCTGTGCAATGACTGTTACACACTGGCACGGACTGTACCCAGAAACACAGCCAGACTATGCAATTGACGGTTCTGAAACGGGTGTACTGCTAAACGACCAATACCTTGATGTATACATGACCCCGTTGGAAACTGGTCTGGATGTCTTTCTAAGCTCAAATGCGGGAATTGAATGGCGGAGCGCAGCCCAAGAATTGGATACGCAATATCATACTGTCAGTGTGATTGGTACAGATCTTCTGGAAAGCATGTATTGTTTCCATCAAAAGGACTCTTTCGTAACAGAAGGACGGAGTTTTGGGGCGGACGATTACAAAAATGGCTCTAATGTCTGCCTGATTTCTGAAACAACTGCCATTGCAAGCGGACTTGGTACAGGAGACTGCATTGATTTGTCGTTCTACTGGGGTCCAAATCCTCTTGCCGATTTAACAGCTTCGGAATGGAAGGTGCAGCCACAGCTTTTTTCCCAAAAGATTGGGGTTTCAGGTGATACGAAAACGTATCAGATTATAGGAATTTACCGACAGTCGGACTTATGGGATACCGCAGACTATCGCTTCCTTCCGAATACCGTCTTTGTCCCTAACGCTTCTCTGCCAGAAAATTGCTATAGTAGTCGAAATGGCGTTTTCTTTACATACGTCTTGCAGAACGGGAAGGTATCTGCGCTCCAAGATGCGCTGGAATCACATGGATATCCGGCAAACATTCTGTTTTGCTTTGATAACGGGTACACCGAAATTGCTGAAACCTTGCATGGATTCTATAGCAGTGCGCAGCAGCTTCTTTTCGCTGCCTGCATAACAGCGAGTGCGGCCCTGTTCGTATTTCTTGCTCTGTTTGTAAACCGTCAACGGCGGACGCTTGGACTGATGCTCTCGCTTGGTTCCGGCAAAAGGACCGCTGTGATGTTTAGCTGGGAGATAGCCGCAATACCTATCATCCTTGCGACAATAACTGGGATCATTGTTGGAATCCTTACAATGAATGCTACGACACTAAACCTGTTTTCCTCCGTTTCAGAAGTGCTTAATACAAGTTTGAGCGGTGCAGCCACGATTGGATATAACGATATGATAACGGAAGTCGTATCAATGCCAATTGCGGTTATTGCGGCAGGTATCCTGCAACTGATTGTTTATATTGTGGCGACTTACCTACATTTGCAGCGGTTGGCGCAACGATCCCCGCTTGAGTTAGTGCGGAAAGGCTAAGTTTCAGTATTGACAAGAAAAAGCAAACTTGATTGGTTATCAATTCCAATACTTCATTTAGAGAGCGCCCTGCCATGATTTTGTGCAGGGCGCTCTCTTATGAGGAAAATACCCTTGACAAATCTCTTCTCAAAAACTTATCCTGCAAAAGTACGCCGATGAGAATGGGTTCCAGAACACCAGATTTTATGTGGACGATGGCTATTCCGGCGCGAATTTCAATCGCCCAGCCTTTGAACAGATGATGGATGACATGAGCAACGGCGACATCGCCGTCATCATCACAAAGGATCTTTCCCGCCTTGGAAGAAACCAACTGCACACCGGTCTTTATATCGAGGAGATATTCCCTTCCAATGATGTGCGCTACATCGCTGTCAACGACAATGTTGACACCAAGTATGAAAACAGCAACGAGCTGATGCCTTTCAAGAATTTGTTCAATGAATGGCACGTGCGGGACTGCAGCCGCAAGGTGCGGAATGTAGTGAACGCCAAGGCACAGCGGGGAATCCGGGTGGGGACACGAGCTCCTTACGGCTACCGCAAGGGTGCAACCAAGGACTCTCCTCTGTTGGTGGATGAGGAGGCGGCGGCTGTCGTCAAACGCATCTTCGCCATGTGCGCCGGCGGAATGGGACCAGCCCAGATTGCAAAGCAGCTCAAGAAAGAATGCATCTACAGTCCATCCATGTACGCCTATACGAAATTCGGCACATCCCATTCCGGGCTGAATGCAGAGCGGCCCTACAACTGGACTGGCGACATGGTGGCGGATATGCTTCAGAACATGGTCTACCTTGGGCACACGGTCAACCTTCGCTACAGCACCAAGTCCTACAAGGACAAAAAACGATGTGAACGCCCCAAATCAGAGTGGCTTATCTTTGAGAATACTCATGAAGAGCTGGTGGATCAGGAAACCTGGGATATCGTACAGGAGGTGCGATCTCATAAGCGCCGCCGCACGAATATGGATGAGCAGAATATGTTCTCTGGATTGGTGTATTGTGCGGACTGCAGGTAAGCCCATGGTACTGCACCGGGCGCACACCATGAAGCCGGAACAGAATCATTTCACCTGCCGCACCTACAAGAAGGACGGGGCAGAAGTGTGTAGCGCTCACTATATCCGGGAAGTGGCACTGAAGGAAATCGTGCTGGAAACAATCCGCAGAGCTACAGAGTTTGCCAGGAGCGACCCGGAGCGGTTCGCCGCATATATTCAGCAAAAGCAATCTACTGAGGTGGCAAAGGAGATCCGGGGGGTTGGAACGGGAATTGTCCACGATGCGGAAACGGGATGGCGAACTGGATGTAGTGTTCAAGCGGATGTATGAGGACAGCGCCTTGGGACGGGTGAGCAATGAGCAGTTCCGTTTGCTGTCTGAGGCATACTCCAAGGAGAAAGCGCAGCTGGCCGAAGCCATCCCTGCCACGGAGGAGCGCCTGGAGAAACTACGCAGTAGCATGGCCAACGCCAAGAACTTCATCGCCAAGGCCAGAAAGTTCACCGACATGACGGAACTGACCCCGGAACTGCTCCGCACCTTTGTGGCGAAAATCATCGTGTATGAGAAAGAGGTCAAATACTCCAAGCACGCACCGCAGAAGATCCACATCTGTTTTCGGGACTTCAACCTCAACGAGACAGACGATATGCTTCTATGCGGAGAGACAACAGAAAAGGCAGACAGTACAATTGCACTGCCTGCCTAATCCGAGGACACGCTTCAAGGTACCCCTATCAGGAGTAGCGGAACGCCTCCTCCGTTATTCGGATAAGCCCCTCACCGCTATCGGCTCATATCCTGGCTTTTCCTTTCCGTCAGTATGGAAACCCTTTTCAAATCCGAAAGCACTTTTGCAGGGCTTTATACTCACCCAACGCCAAAATCGTAATGTCATCGGACAATATGGTGTCCGGCGTAACGGAAACGTCCGTTTCTCCTGCGCGTTTGATGCCGAGAATGTTGATGCCAAACTTTCTGCGGACGTTCAGCTCACCAACGCTTTTCCCGATCCACGCCTCCGGCACCTGCACTTCAAAGATGGCGTGCTGCTCGTCGATCTCTATGTAGTCGAAAATATGGTCGGCAGTGAATCGGATCGCCGCCCATTTTGCCACCTGCTTTTCAGGGTAGACCACGTTATCTGCGCCGTTGCGGAGCAGAAACTTCGCTTGCACATCGCGTTCGGCGCGGGATACCACGCATTTGGCACCCAGCTCTTTCAGCAGCGAGGTGGTCTCCAGCGAGTTCTGGAAGCTGCCGCTGATGGTCACAAAGCAAACGTCAAAATTTCCGATACCGAGCGAACGCAGAAACTCCGCATTGGTGCTGTCGCCGATCTGTGCGTTGGTGACAAACGGAAGCACATCGTTGATCCGTTCCTCATTGGTATCGACTGCCATGACCTGATGCCCCAGTTGAGAGAGCTGCATGGCGATATGCCGCCCGAAGCGGCCTGCTCCGATCAATAAAACATTTTTCATGGGATAGATGCTCCTTTGCTTATCCAATCGTGATGCTTTCCTGCGGCAGCTTTGCGCTGCCGGTTTTCTTGCTGGACACCGCCGCATAAATGAGTGTAAGCCCGCCGACTCTGCCCAGATACATCAGCGCGATCAATACCATTTGCGAGGGAATATGCAGCTGCGGCGTAATACCCAATGTCAGTCCAACCGTGCCTACCGCCGACGCTGCTTCATACAGGCAGGAGGACAGCGGAAGATTCTCGTATACGCTGATAAAAACGCCTCCGCCAAAGAACAGCGCAAGATACATCATCAGAATGGTCGCGGCAGTTTTGACGGCACCGGCAGCATGGCAAGCGCACCGACCAGTTCGATCAGAAATGTTCCCTCGTAGGATGAACCGGGTCAGCCGGACGATTCCTCCGACCTTCGGCGCTGAAATGGCGTCCTGCATGGTGCTGCGCTGCATCAGAGAGATTCTTCGCCCGGACAGCAGCGCAACCGATGCCGCCACAGTGACAACACCGAGCCCGCCTATCTGAATCAGCGTCAGGATCACCACCTGACCAAAGCCCGACCAATAGCTGCCGGTGTCCTGCACCACAAGCCCCGTTACACAAACAGCGGAGGTCGCGGTGAAAAGCGCTTCATGAAATGGCGTTACGCACCCGGCTGTTGTGGAGAGCGGCAGCATCAGCAGTAGCGCACCCAGCAGAATGACCCCGGCAAAGCCCAATCTGTTCAGGGTTCCGGCCTCCAGGCGGGTGGGATAGGCGGCGGGCTGATCCCTGTCGAAGGAGTGAACGCCGCTGCCGCCCCGCAGCAGGGGCCGGACCTCCACCCCCGGGCGGATACACAGGCCGCCGGTGCCCTGGGGGCCCAGCAGGCTCTTGTGGCCCGTAAAGCACACCACGTCCGCCCCCAGGGCCGTCATGTCCAGGGGAATGGCTCCCGCCGTCTGGGACGCGTCCAGGATCAGCAGCGCACCGCGGCGGTGGGCCATGGCGGCAATGCGGGGGATATCCAGCACGTCGCCGGTGACATTGGAGGCGTGGGTACATACCACGGCCCGGGTATTGGGCCGGAACAGCCTTTCAAAAGCATCATAAGAAACCTGCCCGTTTTTGTCCGCCGGGACAAAGCTCAGGGCCATTCCCTGCCGCTGCAGGGCATACAGGGGCCGGAGCACCGAGTTGTGCTCCAGGTCCGTGGAAATGGCGTGGTCCCCCGGGGACAGCAGGCCGCATATGGCGATGTTCAGCGCCATGGTGGAGTTGGCGGCAAAAACCACATGGTCCGGCCGGGGGCAGCCCAGCAGCCGGGCCGCCAGGCAGCGGGTATCATACACCGTCCGCAGGGCGGACAGGGACGCCCCATGAGCGCCCCGGGCGGCGTTTCCCGCCTTACAGATGGCCTCTGCCACCGCCTGGGCCACCTGGGGCGGCTTGTGCAGGGACGTGGCAGCACTGTCCAGATAAATCTCCGTCATCAGAACATCTCCAATACGCAGCAGGGGCCGTGGCTGATGCCGTTTTCATCCAGCGCCGCCGTCAGGACGGTTTCGTCGCCGGGGTCCGCCTTCCAGGCCAGGCCGCACCCGGCGGAAATGCGGGACGGCAGCGGAATGATGCGCCCCGGCAGAGACAGCCGTCCGAACAGGGCCTCCGCCGCCAGGGCCTGGGCCGTCTCCTGGAAGGAGATCACCAGGGCCGGAGTCCGTTGGCGGGTCAAGGCCGGATCACCAGGGTGGCGTTCATCTGCTTCTCGGCGATGACGTACATATTGGTCACCTGACCCACCCGGAGCTTGTCGGCGATGCCGTAATGATTCAGACAGGTGCCGCAGGTCAGGATCTCCACCCCCAGCGCCTCCAGCTTGTGCAGGTCCTCCAGGGACGCGGAGCCATCGCAGGTGACGAAAGCGCCGCCGTTGTAGAACAGAACGGTGCGGGGCAGCTTCTCCTGCTGGGTCAGGGCAAACAGGAAGCCCTTCAGCAGCACCCGGCCCAGGGTGTCGTCTCCCTGGCCCATGTGGTCGGCGGAGATCACCACCACGGTGTTCTCGGGCCTTTCGGAGGGAACGGTGCAGATGCCGTCGGCGGTATCGGGCAGCTGGGCTCCGGCCTGGGCGGTGATGGTGACCCGGAAGCGGTTTTCCGCCAGCTGCTCCGTTTCGATGGTGCAGCCCTTGCTCTGGGCCAGACGGGTGAGATTCTCCACGGCGATGCGGTTATCCACCAGAGTCTCCACGGTGCCGGGACCGGCCAGAGTTTTCAGAGCCTGCAGGGTCTTGACCACCGGAATGGGGCAGGCGTCGCCTACGGCGTTGACTTGGATCATGATGAGAAGCCTCCTTGCTTTTGAGTCGGAATAACGATATGTTCATTATAAACGTTTCCCCGGGGGATTGCAAGGGGTGGGCCCCGCAAATGGCGGTGCGGTGTGCCGCAAAAGTCCGGGACGCCTTGCTGTGCAAGGCCCCCACCTTGGACGGGGGCCTTATTCTGCATGAAAATCCTTTTCATTTGTCTGGGTATGCGGTATAATATACCCACTATGTATCCTGGAGGTGCCGCATATGGAGAAGACCCGCCGCGAGATCATGGACCGGGTATATCTCACCTATCTGCCTGCCAAAAAGTTCAAAACCGGCTGCCTTTCCGCGCAGTTCATCACGCCCCTGCGCCGGGAGACGGCGTCCTGCGGCGCGCTGCTGCCGCTGGTGCTCCAGCGGGGCACCATGCGCTGTCCGGATATCCAGCAGCTGTCCGCCGCCATGGACCAGCTCTACGGCGCGCAGATCAACCCTACCATCCGCAAGAGGGCGGAGTGCCAGTGCATCGGCTTTGTGGCCTCGGTAATGGACGACAGCTTCGCCCCCCGGGGAGAAAAGCTGCTGGAGCCCACCGCCGCCCTGCTGGGAGAGCTGCTGCTGGACCCCGTCACCCGTAACGGCCGGTATCTGCCGGAGTATGTGGACAGTGAGCGGGCCAACCTGCTGGACAGCATCCGTTCCGTCCGCAACGACAAGCGGGACTGGGCGGACCTGCGCCTTTTGCAGGAGATGTGCCGGGACGAGCCCTACGGCGTCAGCCGCCTGGGAGACGAGACTGCCGCCGCGGCCATCAACAACCAGAAGCTCCATGTCTACAGCCAGGGAATGATGTCCGCCTCCCGGCTGGAGCTGTTCTACTGCGGCAGCGCTCCCATCACCCGGGTGGAGGACGCCCTGCTGGAGGCCTTCGCCGCCCTGCCCCGGGGCGCGGCCCGGGATCCGCAGCCGCCCCGCCGGGTGGACGCCCCGGCCCAGCCTCGTGTCATCCGCGAGACCATGGATGTGACCCAGGGAAGGCTCTCCATGGGCTTCCGCTGCGGCACCGACGATGTGCCCGCCATGCTTCTGGCCAACCTTCTGTTCGGCGGCACCAGCAATTCCAAGCTGTTTCTCAACGTCCGGGAAAAGCTCTCCCTGTGCTACTACGCCTCCAGCAATTATGTCCGGTCCAAGGGCATCCTGACGGTGTCCTCCGGCATCGAGACCGCCGACTATCAGCGGGCCCTGGACGAGATTCTTCACCAATTGCAGGAGATCCGGGACGGCCACTGGGAGCCCTGGGAGCTGGAGGGGGCCCGCAGCACCATGCGCAGCGCCCTGACCTCCCTGTCGGATTCTCAGGGCGCCCTGGAGAATTACTGCCTGGGTCAGGCCGCCACCGGTCAGAGCGAGGATCCGGAAACCATGCAGCGCCTGCTGGATCAGGTGACGCCGGAGCGCATTCAGGCCGCCGCCCAGAGCGTGACCCTGGACACCGTATACTTCCTGCACGGAAAGGAGGACGCCTGATGAAAACCACCGTATATCCCCGTATCGGGGAAAAGGTCCTGTGGGAGACTCTGCCCAACGGCCTGCCTGTGTGCGTGGTGCCCAAGCCCGGCTATGCCCGGAGGTTTGCCTTCTTCACCACCCGCTACGGCGGCATGGACATGCGTTTCCGGCTGGACGGCCGGTGGCTGGACACCCCCGCCGGCATCGCCCACTATCTGGAGCACAAGATGTTCGACACGGCGGACGGCAGCGCCATGCAGGAGCTGGCCAAGGGCGGGGCCGAGCCCAACGCCTTCACCAGCAACGCCGTCACCGCCTATTATTTCGACTGCACCGAGCATTTTTATGAAAATCTGCGGATCCTGCTGTCCTTCGTGTCCGTGCCGTATTTCACCGACGAGAGCGTGGAAAAGGAGCAGGGCATCATCGCCCAGGAGATCGGCATGATCGAGGACAACCCCGAGTGGCAGGTATACCGCCAGATGATGCAGGCCCTGTACCGCCACAGCCCCGTGCGGCAGTCTGTGGCCGGGTCCGTGGAGAGCATCCACCGGATCACGGCCCAGACCCTGTACGACTGCCACAAGGCGTTTTATACCCCCGCCAACATGTGCCTGGTGGTGGTGGGCGACGTGGACCCGGAGGAGGTCCTCCGGGCCGCCCGGGGGGTCCTGCCCCAGGAGAGTGGCCCCGCCATCCCCCGGGACTATGGCCGGGAGGAGGACCTGACGCCTCATATGGCCCGCATAGAGGACCGGATGGAGGTGGCCATGCCCACCTTCCTGCTGGGCTTCAAGTGCCCGCCGGTGCCGGAGGGAGAGGAGCGCATGCGCCTGGATATCCTGGGGGACCTGGCCTGCGACGTGCTCATGGGAGAGTCCAGCCCCCTGTTCACCCGGCTGTACAGTCAGGGGCTGATCAACGGCACCTTTGACAGCGCCTATGACCTGCTGCCGGGAGCCGCCTATGTGTTTTGCGGCGGCGACAGCAACGATCCCGAGGCCGTGCAGCAGGCCGTTCTGGATGAAGCCCGCCGGGTGGTCCGGGAGGGGGTGGACCCGGCCTATGTCCAGCGCATCCGCCGGGCCAGCTTCGGCGCATCCATCAAAAGTCTGAACTCCTTCGAGGCCATCGCCTCCACGGCGGCCGAGGGCTGCTTCCAGGGATACGATCCCTTCCGCTTCCCGGAGGTGTACGATTCCATTACCCAGCAGGATCTGCTGGACTTTATCCGGGACAATATCCGGCCGGAGCGCATGGCCCTGTCCATCATCTATCCAAAGGAGTGACGCTATGAACGAGAATTGGAAATTTTCTGATATTCCCTATACCAGCCCGGACGTGGAGGCCCTTCAGACCCGGTACGATGCCCTGACCCGCCGGGCCAGGGCTGCCGCCTGCCCGGAGGACCTGCTGGACGTGGTCCGGCAGCGGGACGCCCTGCAGCAGGAGGTGGGCCTGTGCCAGAGCATTGCCACCATCCGGGCCTTCCACGACGTCACCGACGAATTTTACCAGCGGGAGCTGCAGGAGACCCTGCCCCGGCTGGAGACGCTGGATACCCAGTCCCTGTCCATGGCCATTGCGGAGAGCCCCTACGCTGCGGCGGTGGACGGGACCTTCGGCCCCCAGCTGCGCCGCCTGCTGACGCTGGATCAGCGGCTCCACACCGGCGGCAAGGAGCTGCAGGCCCGCATCTCCCGGCTGACGGCCCAATACCAGCAGCTGACGGCCTCCGCCAGGTATCAGGTCCAGGGCGAGACCCTCAGCGGCGGTCAGCTGCGCTTTGCGCTGGCCAGCACCGACCGGGAGCGCCGCCGGGCCGCCTACGAGGCCCAGCAGCAGACGGCGCTGGAAAACGCCGAAGCCCTGGAGCAGCTGCTGCGGGACCTGGTCCACGCACGAAATCAGCTGGCCCGTGAAAACGGCTTTGACAATTTTGCCGACTACGGCGATCTCTGCATGCAGCGTCTGGGCTATGGCCGGGCGGAGCTGGACGAGTTCTGCCGCCAGGTGCAGACCCACATCGCACCACTGTATCTGCGTCTCCAGGAGGAGCAGCGCCAGCGCCTGGGGGTGGAGGCGCTGCTGCCCTATGACCGGGCGTTGGTGTTCCCGGAGGGCAACGCCGTCCCCGTGGCGGCGGAGGAGCTGCCTGAGGCCGCCCACCGGATGTACCATGCCCTGAGCCCGGAGGCAGGGGAGTTTTTCGACGAGATGGTCCGCCACGACCTGCTGGACGTGACCGGCTCTCCCAATAAAATTTCCGGCATGGGCTTCTGCGACATGCTGGGCGCTCCCTACCGGATGCCCTTCATCTTTGCCAACTGCGACGGCACCGCCGGTGACGTCACCGTATACACCCACGAGCTGGGCCACGGGCTCCAGGGGTATCTGTCCATCCGCAGCCAGCCGGTGGCGGACTATGCGGGCCTGAGTCCGGACCTGGCGGAGGTCCACTCCAAGACCATGGAGCTGCTGGCCCAGCCCTACGCCCGGGATTTCTTCGGGAACCACGCCCCCCAGTTCCTGACGGAGCACCGCTATGACTTCATCAAGGAGCTATGCGCCTTCTGCTCCATCCACACCTTTGAGACGTGGCTGTATGAGCATCCGGACGCCTCTCTGGCCCAGTGGGCAGAGGAGTTCGACCGCACGGAGAAGTCCTTCGGCCGGGCCCAGAACAACGGCCCCTGGCGGCAGCAGGTGCTCTCCGGCTGCGACCTGTTCACCAATGTAGCCCTGTACATGTTCCCCAGGTATGTGGTAAGCTACGCTCTGTCCATTGTCTGCGCCCAGCAGCTGAAGGCTGCCTATGACGCCGACCCCGCAGACGGTTGGGCCCGGTATCACGCCCTGTGTGCCTCCGGCGGCAGTAAGCTGTATGCCGAGACCCTGGCCGCCGCCGGACTGCCCCTGCCCTACGCCCCCGGCGTGGTGGAAAAGCTGGCCCAGGACCTGGCCCGCCAGTTCTGGGGATAAAGCCTCCTCTGCAGCCGCCGGCTGCGGAGGTTCCGGCCCCGGTTGGTAGACGAAAGAGAATAGACCGACGGCGGATGCACAAGGCATCTGCCGTCGGTCCCTTTTTATAGGTTTTTCGGGTGGTCAAAACAAATCAGGGTACAGAGCCGCCACCTGCTGATACCAGCTTTGATAATCGGACAGGGTGTCGCCGTCCAGGGAGTATACCTGCCATTGGGCGGCGGAGTCGGAGGTGGTCAGGGCCTGCCCCAGGGGATACTTGCCCCGCTCCAGCTCCGTGGGATAGTACATGCCGACATAGTCGGAGCTGTCGTCATAGGCGGTGAGGAACAACAGATAGGGCTTGCCGGTTTCCATAGGCAGATAGCCCCCCTGGGTCCACAGGGCATCATCCAGGGTGTAGCACTCCTCGGTGATGACCAGCTGCTCCGGGGCCTGACCCTTCAGCACCTGGGACACCCTGCCGGTGGTCCGGGTATAGCCGGAGGAGACGTTGCCGTCGCTGTAGCGGGAAAGGACGTTTTCCTGAGTTTCCGGGGTGAATACCACGATCAGATCGCTGACCTCCTGCAATTGGGACACTGTTGCCGCCTGGGTCACCCGGTCCGCGGACAGCCGGTGGACGGTCTGCTGCTTGGCGCCGCAGGCGGTCAGCATCACCAGGGCCAGGGCCAGCAGACAGGAAAGCAGAGCTTTTGTGCGTCTCATGGAAAAGCCTCCTTTATATAAGATACCATCATTATACCATACCCGGGAGGGAGTACAATTGGCAAATTGCAGAATTTTCCGAATGGAATCTATGGCTTTTCCACAAGAACAGACGGATATTTTGAACAAAATGCGAATTTACAGCGTGGTCACAAACCGCCGCAGGCCGTCGTCCAGCAGCTGGGCGGCCCGGTCCCCCTGTCCGGCGGCGATGAGGTCCGTGAACCGGGCCAGGGTACGCAGGCTCTCCTCCCGGCCTACGGAGCGGATGTAGCCGGACCAGAACTCCAGATTTACCTTCTTAAAGGCGTTGAACAGCAGGGGGGTGATGGTGTTGCCGCTGAGGAAGGCCACCCCCCGGTGATAGCGGAACAGGGCCTGGGCCAGGGCGGCGGTGTCCGGGGCCTCCTCCGCCTGGCGCTGGAGGGCGCGGAGGGTGTCCAGATCGGCGGCGGTGTGGGACGCGGCCAGGTCCCGCAGAGCCGGGGCCTCCAGATAGTACCGCAGGCGCAGGATGCTGCGGGCGGTTTTCTCGTCCGGCAGGCTGCCGTGATAATCCATAATGGCCATCAGCGTTTCCAGGCTGCCGGTCTGGGCATAGTCCGCCACGGTGACGCCCCGGCGGGAGGCGATATCCAGAAAGCCCAGGCGGTGCAGCTCCCGCAGGCCCTCATGGACCACGGTCTTGCTGATGTGCATGGTGTCGGCCAGCTCCCGCTCCGTGGGCAGCCGGTCCCCGGGCTTCAGCTGCCCGGACAGAATAGCACCCTCCAGCTGCTGAATGAACAGCTCCCGGATGGACGGGGCCACAATGGGGCGGAAATCCATGGCATATCCTCCTTCTGGTCCGACCAGGACCATAAAATAGGATATCATAACTTTAGAGAAACAGTCAATAGCTTTTTGCGGCAGAAGTTGCTATTATAATAGTGAGTTGGTATCGAAAAACCGCCCGTTGGGCGGAAATGAAGGAGATTTGACATGGGAAAGAACATCAACGGCGACCGGCCCACCGCGTTCCCCCTGGAGCAGGAGAAGCTGCCCTTTACCATCCCCGTGGTGGACGAGCCCCGGTCCAAGATCGCCAAGCTGGGCGCCATGATCACCGACCGGGTGCCCGCCAAGCTCAAGGGCGTCAAGGGCAACGACCCGGAATACTGGGGCCTGGCGGACCTGGTCAGCGACGAAATGGCGGACGTGGCCCTGAAGATGGGCGTCCGCAAGCCCAAGACCATCGGGCAGCTGATGAAGCTGACCAAGCTGGAGCGGGAGCCTCTGCAGAAGCTGCTGGACGACATGGCCTGGGTGGGCCTGATCGAATACAACTGGGAGAATCTGGACGGGAAGAACCCCAACCACGAAAAGCGGTATGTCCTGCCCCAGTTCGTCCCCGGCAGCGCGGAGTTTTTCAACATGCGGCGCAGCCAGATGGACGAGCATCCCCAGGTGGCGGCCTTCTTTGAGCGGATGACCTTCCTGCCCCTGGAGAAGATCACCCCCATGGTGCCTCCCGGAGGGGCCGGCATCGGCATGCACGTGATCCCCGTGGAAAAGGCCATCGAGACGGAAAACGAGGCCGTGGGCCTGGAAAAAATCTCCTATTGGCTGCACAAGTACGAGGGCAAGTATGCCAAGAGCATGTGCTCCTGCCGGGCCAGCCGCCAGTATCTGAACGAGGGCTGCGGCGACGACCCGGAGAGCTGGTGCATCGCCGTGGGCGATATGGCCACCTATATTGTGGAGACGGGCCGCGGGGAATACATCACCTATGACGAGGCCATGGCCATCTTCAAGAAGGCAGAGGACAACGGCTTTGTCCACCAGATCACCAACATCGACGGCGAGCAGAAGATCTTCGGCATCTGCAACTGCAACGTCAACGTCTGCAATGCCCTGCGCACCAGCCAGCTGTTCAACACCCCCAACATGTCCCGCAGCGCCTATGTGGCCCGGGTGGAGACGGACCAGTGCGTGGCCTGCGGCCGGTGCGTGGAATACTGTCCCGCCGGTGCGGTGAAGCTGGGCCAGAAGCTGTGCACCAAGTCCGGCCCCGTGGAGTATCCCCGCCAGGAGCTGCCGGATGCGGCCAAGTGGGGCCCCGAAAAGTGGGCCATCGACTACCGGGACAAGAACCGCGTCAACTGCTACGACACCGGTACCGCCCCCTGCAAGACCGCCTGCCCCGCCCACATCGCCGTGCAGGGCTATCTGAAGCTGGCGGCCCAGGGCAAGTATCGGGAGGCCCTGCAGCTGATCAAGCGGGAGAATCCCTTCCCCGCCGTGTGCGGCCGCATCTGCAACCGCCGGTGCGAGGACGCCTGCACCCGGGGCACCGTGGATCAGGCGGTGGCCATTGACGAGGTGAAGCGGTTCATTGCCCAGCAGGACCTGGACGCCGCCACCCGGTTCGTGCCGGAGAAGGTGATCCCCAAGGTAGACGGCGCGTTCGATCAGCAGATCGCCATCATCGGCGGCGGCCCGGCGGGCCTGTCCTGCGCCTATTACCTGGCGGAGAAGGGCTATCGCCCCACCGTGTTTGAAAAGGAGCGCCGCCTGGGCGGTATGCTGGAAAACGGCCTGCCCAGCTTCCGGCTGGAGAAGGACGTGGTCCAGGCGGAGATCGACGTGCTGCGGGAAATGGGCGTCCAGTTCCGCTGCGGCGTGGAGGTGGGCAAGGATGTGACCATTGCCCAGCTGCGCCAGGAGGGCTTCCGGGGCTTCTATGTGGCCGTGGGCCTGCAGTCCGGCGGCAAGCTGGATATCCCCGGCGGTGACGCTCAGGGCGTTATGGCCGGTATCGACTTCATGCGCCAGGTAAACGGCGGCCAGTGCAGCAAGCTGGCGGGCCCCGTGGTGGTCATCGGCGGCGGCAACATCGCGGCGGACGTGGCCCGGACGGCGGTGCGCTGCGGCGCGGAGTCCGTGGACCTGTACTGCCTGGAGAGCTATGACGATATGCCCATGGGCCCGGAGGACCGGGGCGAGTGTGAGCGGGACGGCATCACCATCCACGCCGGATGGGGCCAGACGGAGATCGTCACCGAAAACGGCCATGCCGCCGGGATCCGCTTCCGCAAGTGTCTGCGGGTGAAGAACGACCAGGGCCGCTTCGCCCCGGAATTTGACGACAACGACACCTGCCAGGCCCAGTGCGCCACGGTGCTGTACTGCATTGGCCAGAAGGTGGATTGGCGGCAGCTGCTGACCGGCACCGCCGTGACCTTCAACCCCAACGGCACCGCCCAGGTGGACCCCGTGACCTATCAGACGGCGGAGCCCGGCATCTTCGCCGGCGGCGACGCCGTCACCGGCCAGAAGTTCGCCATTGACGCCATTGCCGCCGGTAAGGAGGGCGCCATCTCCCTGCACCGGTTCGTCCAGAAGGCCACCCTGACCATCGGCCGCAACCGCCGGCAGTTCGTGGAGCTGGACAAGGAGAACGCCCTGATCCCCGTGGGCTTTGACAACACCCCCCGCCAGCAGATCGGGTACAACGAGGCCCTGCGCCGGACCTTCCGGGACGAGCGCATCGCCTTCACCGCCCAGCAGGTCCAGAAGGAGACGGCCCGCTGCCTCAGCTGCGGCGCCTCCGTGGTGGACCCCAACAAGTGCATCGGCTGCGGCGTGTGCACCACCAAGTGCGCCTTTGACGCCATTCACCTGCACCGGGAGCGTCCGGAGTGCTCCACCATGATCCCCGCCGAGGACAAGATGAAGGCCATCCTGCCCTACATGGCCAAGCGGGAGATCAAAATCCGCAAGGCCGGGAAGAAATAATGCACGAGCTGGGAATCGTCTTTCATGTGATCCGGGCCGTGGAGAACATCGGCCGGGAGCAGGGCCTCACCGACGTGGCGTCGGTGACCCTGGAGCTGGGCCAGGTGTCCGGCGTGGTGCCCCGGGAGCTGGAGAGCTGCTGGAAATGGGCCGTAGCCCGGACGGAGCTGATGCCCCGGGCACAGCTGCGGTTCGAGACGGTCCACGCCATCACTCACTGCGATGGCTGCGGCCGGGACTACGACACCGTACCCCAGGGCCGGATGTGTCCCTATTGCGGCAGCGAGGACACCTGGCTGGTGCAGGGGAACGAAGTGAATATCAAGGAGATCGAGGCGCAGTAGCCTGTGTCCGCCCCCGTTTGCCATTGACAAGCGGGGGCGGACGGCGTATAATGACAATATATTGAATGCATTGAGAGATTGAGTCATGCAAAGGGCCGCCCGGGAGACCGGGCGGGCTTTGGCGTGGCTCTTTTTTCGCGGAAAGGAGCACTTTGTATGCAGGATGTGGTCATCATCGGCGGCGGCGCAGTGGGCTGCGCCGTGGCCCGGGAGCTGAGCCGCTGGCAGCTGGACGTGTGCCTGGTGGAGCAGGGAGAGGACGTATGCGTGGGCACCAGCAAGGCCAATTCCGCCATCGTTCACGCCGGGTTCGACGCTCCGGCGGGGAGTCTGAAGGCCCGGTTCAACGTGGAGGGCAGCCGCCGGATGGAGGCGCTGTCCCGGGAGCTGGACTTCCCTTATCGCCGGAACGGGGCCCTGGTGCTATGCTTTGAGGAGGCGGGCCTGCCCCATCTGGAGGAGCTTCTGCACCGGGGACAGGTCAACGGCGTGGAGGGCATGGAGATCGCCCGGGGAGAGCAGCTTCGTGCGCTGGAGCCTGCCCTGTCGGAGAAGGCCGTTGCCGCCCTGTACGCCCCCAGCAGCGCCATCATCTGTCCCTTCGGCATGACCATCGCCCTGGCGGAGAACGCCGCTCACAACGGCGTGACCTTCCGCTTCGACACCCGGGTGGAGCGCATCCGCCGGACCCAGGCGGGCTATACCCTGGAAACCAACCGGGGGACCATGGAGACCCGGGCCGTAATCAGCGCCGCCGGTGTGTGGGGCGATGTGCTCCATAACCAGGTATGCAGCGATACCGCCCGCATCGTGCCCCGCCGGGGTGAATACTGCCTGCTGGACAAGAAGGACGGCGGCCTGGTGCAGCGCACCGTGTTCCGGCTGCCGGGCCCTATGGGTAAGGGCGTGCTGGTAACGCCCACGGTCCATGGCAACCTGTTGGTGGGCCCCACCGCTGCGGACCAGGAGCAGCGGGACCTGACCGCCACCACGGCGGAGGGACTGGCCTTTGCCCAGGATATGGCTCGCAAGAGCGTGCCGGGTCTGCCGCTGCGGGACGTGATCACCAGCTTTGCCGGGCTGCGGGCCCATCTGGCGGAGGGGGACGACGATTTCCGCGTGGGGCAGCCTGTCCCCGGCTATTTCGAGGCCCTGGGCATCGAGTCCCCGGGGCTGTCCTCGGCCCCGGCCATCGGGGCCTATCTGGCGGAGCAGGCGGCGGCGTATCTGAATGCGCGGCAGAAGCAGAACTTCGACCCCGTGCGGCGGGACATCGTCCACCTGCGGGAGCTGCCCTTTGAGGAGCGGCAGCGTCTGGCGGCGGAAAACCCCGCCTACGGCAATATCGTGTGCCGCTGCGAGGGCATCAGCGAGGGGGAGATCGTGGACGCCATCCACCGGGTCCCCGGGGCCCGGTCCCTGGATGGGGTGAAGCGCCGGGTGCGGGCCGGTATGGGCCGGTGCCAGGGAGGCTTCTGCACCCCCCGGGTCATGGAGATCCTGGCCCGGGAGCTGGGGATACCCCAGACGGAGCTGACGAAAAACGGCGGAGCATCCCGGCTGCTGACCGGCCGGACCAAGGAGGAAGCATGATGAAACACGTACAGCTTGCCATTATCGGCGGAGGCCCTGCGGGCCTGGCCGCCGCCATCGCCGCCCGGAGGGCCGGGGTGCAGGATCTGCTGATCCTCGAGCGGGACCGGGAGCTGGGCGGTATTCTGAACCAGTGCATCCACGCGGGCTTCGGCCTGCACACCTTTTCCCAGGAGCTTACCGGGCCGGAATACGCCCGGCGGTTCGCGGACCAGGTCCGGGAGCTGGAGATTCCGTATCTGCTGAACACCATGGTGCTGGACCTGTCCCGGGACCGGGTGCTGACGGTGACGGGCCGGGAAACGGGACTCATGCAGATCAGCGCCGATGCGGTGATTCTGGCCATGGGCTGCCGGGAGCGGCCCCGGGGCGCGCTGAACATCCCCGGCTGCCGCCCGGCGGGCATTTACTCCGCCGGTACCGCCCAGCGGCTGGTGAATATGGAGGGGCTGATGCCCGGCCGGGACGTGGTGATCCTGGGCAGCGGCGACATCGGCCTGATTATGGCCCGGCGCATGACCCTGGAGGGGGCCAAAGTCCACGCAGTGGCGGAGGTCATGCCCTATTCCGGCGGCCTGAAGCGGAACATCGTCCAGTGCCTGGAGGATTTCGATATTCCCCTGTACCTGTCCACCACGGTGGTGGATATTCACGGACAGGAACGGCTGGAGGGTGTGACCCTGGCCCGGGTGGACGAAAACCGCCGCCCCATCCCCGGCACGGAGCGGGACATCCCCTGCGACACCCTGCTGCTGTCCGTGGGGCTGCTGCCGGAAAACGAGCTGAGTCAGCAGGCAGGCGTCCGGCTGGACGCCGTTACCGGCGGCCCGGAGGTTGGGGACGATCTGTCCACCTCTATCCCCGGCGTGTTTGCCTGCGGCAACGTGCTGCACGTCCACGATCTGGTGGACTTTGTGTCCCAGGAGGCGGCCCGGGCGGGAGAAAACGCTGCCCGGTACCTGCTGGAGCAGCGGCGGGAGCGGCAAACCGTCCGCCTGACCGGGAAAAACGGCGTGCGGTATACAGTGCCGCAGTATCTGGACCCGGAGGGGATGGAGGAGTCCGTCACCGTCCGGTTCCGGGTGGGGAAGCCGTATCAGAATGCCGACCTGGCGGTCTACGCCGACGGAGCGCTGCTGCGCCGGGTGCATAAGCGCATCCTGACCCCCGGCGAAATGGAGCAGCTGACCCTGCGGCGGGCAGACCTGCCCCGGGAGTTGGCGGAGATCACCATTCAGGTGGAGGAGGTGGCACAATGAGCATCCGCGAGCTGACGTGTATCGGCTGCCCTATGGGCTGCCAGCTGACCGCCGTTATGGACGGCAGCCGGGTGACGGAGGTCACCGGCAACACCTGTCCCCGGGGGGATGCCTACGCCCGGAAGGAGTGTACCCATCCGGCCCGCACCGTTACCGGCACCGTCCGGGTCACCGGCGGCCTGCTGCCGGTGGTGTCTGTCCGCACCCGGGGAGACGTACCCAAGGAAAGGGTGCTGGATGTGGCCCGGGCGCTGTGCCGGGTGCATCTGACGGCCCCGGTACACGCCGGGGACGTGGTGATCCCCAACGTGCTGGGCACCGGCGTGGACGTGGTGGCCACCCGGTCCGTGTAATCGTATAGGAAAAGAGCATCCGCAGGGGCCTGCGGATGCTCTTTTTAGCCCGGTACAGGGTCTGCCGCTTGGGGGAAATGCCCCCGGGAAAATCACCGGTTGACAGGGATGCCGGGAACAGTATATAATAACTTGAATCATAAATCCCTGTAAAAATGATTGTTTTCACCATGAAAACTAATATTTCATATTAGCAAATAAGGAGGCTTTACATGGATATTTTTGAAAAATGCAGCGCCCCCTCTCTGGCCAAGGAACTGAAGGAGGCGGGAGTATATCCCTATTTCCACGCATTGCAGTCCCGGCAGGACGTGGAGGTGCAGATGGAGGGCAAGCGCCGCATTATGCTGGGCTCCAATAACTATCTGGGCCTGACCATCGCGCCGGATGTGGTGGAGGCAGGCATTCACGCCCTGGAGCGGTACGGCACCGGGTGCAGCGGCTCCCGGTTCTTAAACGGCACCCTGGAGATGCACCTGGAGCTGGAGGCAGAGCTGGGGAAGTTTCTGCGCAAGCCCGGCATCGTCACCTTCGGCACCGGGTTTCAGGCCAATGTGGGCATTATCAGCGCCCTGGTGGACCGGCACGACTATGTGATCTGCGACCGGGAGAACCACGCGTCCATCTACGCCGGCTGCCAGCTGAGCTACGGCAAGATGCTGCGCTACCGCCACAGCGACATGGCCGAGCTGGAGAAGATGCTGCAGCGTGTGCCGGAGAAGAACGGCGCGCTGATCGTCACCGACGGCGTGTTCTCCATGGGCGGCGACATCGCCAAGCTGCCGGAGATCTGCGCTCTGGCCAAGAAGTATGGGGCCCGGGTCATGGTGGACGACGCCCACGGGCTGGGCGTTCTGGGCGAGGGCGGCCGTGGCACGGCCAGCTACTTTGGCCTGGAGGACCAGGTGGACGTGTATATGGGCACGTTTTCCAAGTCTCTGGCATCCCTGGGCGGCTACATGGCGGCATCGGAGGAGGTGGCGGACTATGTGCGCCACGTTTCTCGTCCCTTCATCTTCTCGGCGTCCATTCCGCCGGCCAACTGCGCCACGGCCCTGGCAGCCCTGCGGCACCTGGAGCAGCATCCGGAGCTGCCGGAACGGCTGCGTGCGCTGAGCCTGTATGCCCGGAGGGGCATGACGGACCGGGGGCTGAAGATCCGGGAGTCTGCTCTGACGGCGCCCACGCCCATCATCCCCATCTACACCTATGAGACGTACCACACCCTGGAGGTGGCCCGGGACATTTATGACCGGGGCGTGTATGTGAACCCCACGCTGCCCCCGGCCACGCCGGAGGGGGAGGCCCTGCTGCGGACCAGCTATATGGCCACCCATACCGAGGCCCTGCTGGATGAGGCCATGGACATCATGGCGGACGTGCTGGTGAAGGACCATGAGTGAGATTGCGGTTATCACCGGAGGCACCTCCGGCATCGGAAGGGCTACGGCCCTGTGCCTGCGGGATGCGGGCTATGATGTGTATGAGCTCAGCCGCCGGGAGCAGGGGGTGGAGGGCCTGCACCATATCCGCTGCGACATTACCGACGAGGACCAGGTCCGCGCCGCCGTGGCGGAGATCATCGGCCAGGCCGGACGCATCGATGTGCTCATCAACAACGCAGGCTTCGGCATCTCCGGAGCGGTGGAGTTTACGGACACGGCGGAGGCCCAGCGGCTGCTGGACGTGAACTTCTTCGGCATGGTGCGGATGAACAAGGCCGTGATCCCCCACATGCGCCAGGCGGGCCGGGGCCGCATCGTGAACCTGAGCTCTGTGGCGGCGCCCTGCCCCATTCCGTTCCAGGCGTATTACTCCGCCGGCAAGGCGGCGGTGAACGCGTATACCATGGCCCTGGCCAACGAGCTGCGGCCCTTTGGCATTACCGTGTGCGCCGTACAGCCCGGCGATATTCACACGGGCTTTACCGCCGCCCGGGTGAAAACCATGGCCGGAGACGACGTGTATCAGGGCCGCATCGGCCGGTCCGTCCAGAGAATGGAGCACGACGAGCAGAACGGCATGGACCCCGCCAAGGCCGGAGCGTTTATCGCCCGGGTGGCCATGAAGCGGCGGCCCAAGCCCATCTATACCATCCGGCTGGACTATCAGTTCTTTGTATTCCTGACCCGCATTCTGCCGGGACGGACGCTGAACTGGCTTATTGGCTTGCTGTACGCCAGGTGAGCGTGCCGGAGAGAAATACACAGATACCCCCTGGACCCGGTCTTGCCGGGCCCAGGGGGTATTTTGCGGGGTCCGACGGTCTGCACCATCCAATATGTATCGTAGTCCTACGCCCCCGTTTCAGGGGAGGCAAATTTTTCTTGCATTTGTCCACAAAATAAGGTATAATAATCGAGCTGTATGCCGGTGTGATGGAATGGTAGACGTAGCGGATTCAAAATCCGCCGGGGGCGACTCCGTGTGGGTTCGAGTCCCACCACCGGCACCATATCGAGTGGTCATAAGGGATTTCACTTATGACCGCTCGATTTTTTCTGTTCTGTTATAATCTGATGCAGGGGAGCAGCATTTCTGTTACCTCCTTTTTGCGCAAAAAGCGGCTGCCGGTGCCTCCTGTGCATCGGCAGCCGCCCGCTGAATGGGGATATTTACTTGATGAGTCCGCTTTCCTTCAGCAGGAGCTCAATATCGGTGCCCTTGACCTTTTTCAGGAGCACCTTGAGCATTTCCCTCTCCTTGAAGGACAGCGGCGCCTGGCTGATAGGCTTCTTGTCGATGGCGTAGTAGCAGGCACGCAGGATCTCACGCACATCGTACTTGCTGCCCCAGACCTCCGGCACGCCGCGGTCAATGTCCAGCAGGGTATAGACCGACTCCATACCCGTACGCATGGAATACTCGGTGGTGAAGATGGTGTCACGGGGCGTCTCGGCGAACTGACCGATGAAGGCAAAGTTCACGGCGCCGTCGGGCACGACCTTGGGACGGTCAGATTCCTTGCGGGGCTGGAAGAAGGCGTTGATATAGGGCATAAAGCAGGTGGTGGTATTGCAGGCATCGTGGGCCAGCGCATGGATCTTTTCGGTGGGCACGCCGATGTGATACAGCCACTCACGGCAGACCTCCTCGCCGGTGCAGTCCCGCATGGCCTTTTTCACATAGTTGCCCTCTCTGTTGGTATTCAGAGAATACAGCCACACAAGCACCATGTTCTTATCCTGGGACTTGAATTGGGGCTGGCGGTTGATGGTCCAGGACAGATACCAGTTGTCGGTGCTGTCCTTGACGGTGACGATACCGCCGGTGGTCACCTTGCCGGAGCGGGGATCACGCTTGCAGATGCTCATAATATGCCGGATGATCTCCTCGTTGGAGGTGGCCACGGTAGCGCTCATCCAGTTGGTGGCGTCCACATCGGAGCAGAAGGCATCGGGGTTGCCGTACTCGCCGTGCTCTGCCTGCGCGGCAATGGCCTTCCACATATCCCAGGACTCGCCTGCGCCGTTTTTCACGCCGGACAGGTCGGGGGCATGGGTCTGGTCGCCATAGCAGGAGGTGTCGGTGCAGCAGCCGTTGGTGATGAACACCAGATCGTCCTCGATGAGGTCGATGGTCTGCTCCCTGCCGTCCTTGACATACACGATCTGCCGGGCAACCTTCTTGTCGCCCTCAGTTTCGATGATGACATTCCTGACATCCATGCCATACTCGATATGCACACCGTGAGACTCCAGATATTTCACCAGCGGCAGGATCATGCTTTCATACTGGTTATACTTGGTGAAGCGCAGGGCGCTGAAATCGGGCAGGCCGTCGATGTGATGGACATAGCGGCACAGATACCGTTTCATCTCCAGAGCACTGGACCAACGCTGGAAAGCGAACATGGTCTGCCAATACAGCCAGAAGTTCGTATTCCAGAAGGAATCGGGCAGAACATCGGATATCTTCTTGTCCTCCAGATCCTTTTCCGGGGTCATAAACAGCTTGGACAGGGCCATGGCGGAGTCCTTGTCCAGCTTGAACTGCTTATCCGTGTGGGCATCCTCACCGCGGTTCACGCTGGCGCGGCACAGAGAATAGTTGGGATCGTGCTTGTTGAGCCAATAATACTCATCCAGAACAGAGATGCCCGGCGTCTCGATGGACGGAACATCACGGAAGGTGTCCCACATGACCTCAAAATGGTTGTCCATCTCACGGCCGCCCCGCATAAAGAAGCCCTTGGTGATGTCCTTGCGGCCGTCGCAGCTGCCGCCTGCCAGGTCCAGCTTTTCAAATACATGGATGTGCTCGCCCTTCATCTGTCCGTCGCGGACCAGATAGAAAGCGGCGGTCAGGCCGGCAAGGCCGGTGCCGATGATATAAGCCGATTTTTTGTCCACATCCTTGGGCTTTTCGGGATGAGCAAAGGACTCGTAAGTGCCAGCAGAGTAATACATAACAAAACCTCCTGTTATTTTTTCTTTCGATGGTCTCATTATAGCGTTTCCCGTCCGGCTTACAATAAACAGAAAAAACTCCGTGATAAAAGTCTTATCACGGAGCCGCAAAGTGTAAAAATTATCATCAGATTCGCAAAAATGATAAAATCAGAATTGGAAACGGGAGAGCGCTGCTGACACAGAGCCTTTGATAAGCCTGGCAAGCCTGTCCACGATCTGCTGCGGGTCCTCCCGCATATCGTCTTTGATCCAGTCGAGCATCAGCCCGATAAAGATGTATGAATAGATCTGGGCGATGAATTGCTTGTCCTCGTCCCGGACCTTCATTTCGCCGACTTCTTCATTGATCACATCCAGCAAAAGCCGGTCTACCAGCGGCCGCAGATATTTTTCGACCTGTTCCCTGTGGACGCAGCGGTAAACATTCAGAATAAAGGGCTTGTTATCCTGTACCGCCTCGAAGATCTGCAAAAATCCCTGCTGCCACGTTTCATAAGTCTTTTTCTCATCCAGCGCTCTCTTGGCATCCTCCAGGCAAGACCATTCCACAAGATCGTAAATATCCTTGAAGTGGTAATAAAAGGTCATGCGGTTGATACCGCAGTCCTCGGCAATGTCATTGATGGTGATTTTGGTCAGCGGTTTTTTCAGCAGCAAATTCTTCAGTGACTGTTCCAAGGCTCGTTTTGTTACCTGTGACACAGCAGCTTGCTCCTTCCCTATATGATCGGCCTCGCAGCAGTTCTCTGCGAAGTATGGGGCCAGTTCTTTTTCATCCTGTATTTTACAGGATTTGAGGCAAAAACGCAAGCTCCGCCAGAATACCGGGTGGTCGTAAACAGAAAAAATCAAAAAATGAACACCGCACCATATTTCTCCGGACCTTGGTCCGACCCTTTTTGCAACAGCCTCCATGGGCTGTCCAATTACATATTCCCCTGCCTTTGAAATAAATTTTTGAAAAGCCCTTGACTTTGCCGCCTGTGTGTGGTACTATAATTCCTGCCGATATCCGCCGGTGTGGTGGAATGGTAGACACAGGAGACTTAAAATCTCCCGGTAGCAATACCGTACCGGTTCGAGTCCGGTCACCGGCACCAACCGGGTCCAATTCAATATCGCGGAGTAGAGCAGTTGGTAGCTCGTCGGGCTCATAACCCGGAGGTCGGAGGTTCAAGTCCTCCCTCCGCAACCATGGCGAGTGTTCTTACAGCATTTGAAAGGCTGTAAGAACACTCGCTTTTTATACAGCGAGTTCACAGGGGGCGTAGTTGACAACTACGCCTTTTCTTGTATTTACGGACACTTGGGGTGCCGGAAGTGGGAACACATCGGGGATGAAGATGACTCCCACACAGTTGTAATGGATCACAAGGTGCTGCTCCCATATCCCGTCGATCTTCTCCGCCTGATGGACTTCGATGTGATCGATCAGCTCATTGAGCATCCTGGGGGTCAGAACCTTGGCTCTTGTGTATTTGCGGACGGTGGAGATAAACATATCCGCCGTTACGGACTTGCTGCTGAGCTTGTCCATTTCAGCACGGAGGGTCTTGATCTTCTCGGATATCTCCTTTTGTTCATCCTCGTACCTGCGTGACATTTTGACAAAGCGGTCATCCGAGAGCTTGCCGGAAACGTTGTCCTCATAGATACGCTCAAACAATCCATCCAGTTCTTCATCACGGGCTTGCAGGGCTGCAAGCTCTTTTTCTTTGAGCTTGCGATCCAGAGCAACATTCTGTTGGGTGCTGCCCATAACGGCCTTGACGAAATCATCCTCATACCGGCTGGCAAACTTGGTCAGGCGCTTGATCTCGCCTAACACCACCTGTTCGAGAAAATCCACCCGGACATAATGGGTAGAGGTGCAGGTGCCGCGGTTGCCTTTATAATTGGAACAGTTGAAATATCGGATCTCCGGGTTCCCCTGATTGAAATGGAAATGCAGGTTGTTTCCGCAATCGGCACAGACCAGCAGCCCGGAAAACATATGTCACTTTCCTTTTAGTTGCCGCATTCGGCATTTTGTGTTATAATAATATTAAATCAAACGAAAGGTGGGGGTTACATGCAATTTCTTAAACAATGTAAAACGTGTGAGTTTAATTTCTCCGGAATATGTGCAGGTCACGGCAACACTTATAAATACGGCGATACAATAACAGACGATTCCCTCTCTTGCGATGATTGGGGCGCTAATTTGAACTACTTCACAGAGATAACCACTTGCGCTCCTTGGTATATTAGAGAACAGTATCAGGATCACAGAATCGACTATCCTACATTTGTAGAATTACTTGACGCTGATAGTGCTGGAAAAGCTATTAAGGTTAACATTTTTGATGCGATTAAAAGAATATATGGATTAAGCCTCGTGGATTTGGCTGTAATACTAAATGTCTCTTTTGGAGTAATGTACCGTGCTCGAAGTGTAGGGACGCCTGCGAAACGACTAAAGAACTTTTCACAAACACTTTGTATTCCTGCCGAATTTTTTTCTGAGACTACCACGCATGATTTTCCCAAAATTGAGCAGTGCAAAATTGAATTTGAAAAGCAGACCGATGTTAATACGGCCTTAAAAGTTTGCCCGGAATGGAAAACTGAACTTGCTCGTCAAGTAGCGAACACTATTCGTTGCCCAATACATATTGCGAAGGAAATTGCTCGTGTAGACAAATTGAATTGGCAAAAAGGCATGGATGATGAATTAAGCCCCAGCGAAAAGATGTTGATAGATTGTGTCTCCAAAGCTGCTTCTAAAGCAAAGCAAACTTTGATGGCTGTTGAATATTCTATAGACATCGCCTCTATGCCACATTTTTACGCAAGATATCTCGACAACAAATGAACCGAGCAACCTGCCGTACACTTCTTGAACGGCAGGTTGCTTTTTGTCGTATAACTTTTATCCAATCATTTTACTTCTGCCTCAAAGTCAGCCACATCTTCGGTCAGATATTCTTCATCCTCAAAATCGTAATCGTCGGGATCGGCGCTGACCTTTACACCCTGCTTCGGCTTGATGAACTTCACATAGGCAAAGGCTCCGCCGCCTGCCAGCGCCAGCAGCAGGACAATGACCAGCAGACCGCCGCTGCTCTTTTTCTCCGGCTGCTCCGGTTCAGGCTCCGGCTCTGCCACAGCCTCCTTGCCGCTGCACTCGGAGAGATTGTTTTTGCAGACAGGGCAATTTGCGTTCACTGCACCAGCCACGCACTTTTCCTTGCAGTTGCAGACGGCGGGCGTTTCCGTTGCGGGCGCATCGTCGCCCATGAGTGTCAAAAGGTCAGCTTCATCCACCTGGTTCAGAAAATGCACGGTTTCCTCGCCCCCGTCGTCACGGTCAATAATGAGATAGAACACATTGCCGTTCTTCGTTTCCACCGTGATAAACTGCTTGCCGCTCCGGGTGCTGCTGCCGATATCGTCGATCAGCGACAGGTCACAACGCTCCGGTCTACATCAAAAAGCCGTGCAATGGCCTTTTGGGTCAGCCAAACGTCGTGATCCTGTACCCGTACCTCAATGCCATCCTCATGGGCATCTTTCGTGAACACAAGGAAATCCACTGTGCTGTTGCGGATTTGCAGTTTATCCTTCTTGGCGTCTGCCATATCGTTTCACCTCAATCTTCTTCGCTGGTTTTCTTCCCACGGCTCTTATAGACATTATACTGATTCTTGCAGCGGGGACTGCAAAAAGCGGAATTGGAGCGGCTGCTCAGGAACACCTTCTGGCAGTGCTTGCACAGCCGCAGGGGTTTCTCTCCGTCCACCAGCAGGAAGCTGAACATCATCTGGACGCCCAGCAGCAGGGAATGAAAATCCCAATAGATGGTCGGCTTGTCCAGCAGCTCAATATGATAGCTGGGTGCAATGCCGCCGAAGGCAGCCATGCCCTTGCGGTATAGATTCCGGGTGTCCTCATCGATCAGGTCATAATCGTTATAGTACAGAATGGAAGTGGTCAGCGTAAAGCCCAGTCCTTGAACTGCTGTGCCACCCAGTCATAGGCTTCAGCATACTCTCGCTGGAAGCTCATGGTTTTCGCCATAGGCTCACTCGCAAAGGTCATGGTCAGCGCCACCATTGTTCGGTCGCCGGACACACTCCAACTGGACTCAATGCCTCGTTGACCACATCCAGCTGGTCAAAGGGATAGAATAACGCCAGATAGTCCTCGGTTTCCATGGATTCTGCCTTGATGAAGTGGTTTTTCGGCAGATACACCTTCTCATAGTCCATAAAGGACGGCGTGGTGGGCAGCGCCGTCATCAGACCCAGCAAACCGTAATGGGTCACAAACTCCAGAATAGCCTTCTGCACCTCGTCCTCCGGACTGCGGTTCATCATCAGCATTCCCACATTCAGCGCATCCAGCACGATTCCCGGCGCTTCCTTCAAGGGATTATAGATGTCGGGCTTGGCATTCTTCCCCGGCGTGATATACCGCTTGCCGTCTGCGGCGGTTTTCAGTTCATAGCGGTCATACCGTACCCAATGGGAACGGGACTGCTCAAAGAGATTCTTCATGGCGCTGTTCCTCTCAGCTCGTAATCCAACTATATATTAACCATATTACTATTGTATCAACCGTCCTTGCCATCGTCAAGGGCGGCTTTCTTTTTTCTCGGTTTGGTTTTGTTCTCCCGGCGGATCACGGCATCTTTGCCCATGGTTTGCAGCAGTGCTTCATATTCCTCTACGAACTCGCGCTCCCGCAGGGTAATGCTGTAGTCCTTTTCCAGCTTTTCGCTCAGATGCTCATACATCCGCCTTTGCAGCTTTTTCTGAATGGTCATACGCAGCTTTCGGATATTCCGGTCGGACTGCCCGCGGATGGCGGCAAGCCGTGCGGTGCTGTATTGCTTGACGAACAGGTAATACAGTACCTCCTTCTGCTCATCACTGAGGGTGAAGAAGAGCTTGGAGAGAAAACGGTTTGCTGTCAGCTCGTGCAGCTCGTAGGGACAGGAGAAGATGATGTCGAGAAAGTTTCCCTGACAGAGCTGACGGAACCTTGGCAGATTCATCCAGAGGGGAGCAATCTTCGGCTCAGGCACAGCCTGAAACTCCAACGGACGTCCCCGCGCAGGTTTTCGTGGTCACGCTCCCGGCGTTCCCGATTTCTGTCCAGCTTGTTCCACTCGTCTACCACAGTCAAAAAATCCGATTCCGTCCGGGCTGCTTCCTCCAGCCGCCGCACAGCCTCTGCGCGAATTTCCCGCTTGAGCCGCTTCTCGCTGGTGGGCGCGGCTTCCTCCTCCTCGTCCTCCAGCTCGGCGGTATAGTCTCTGGGATGCTCGTCCTGCTCCAGCTCGCTTTCCAGCTCCAGCGTGCGTTCCTCTGCAAGCGCTTCCTCCAGCGATTCGTTCTCCGGCGCACCGTCCGACGCATCCTCCCAATCGGCAAAGCTATCCTCATCCATTTCAAGGTCGGCTTCCTCTATTTGCTCCTCGGTATCTTCTTCCTCATCGGAAAGACACGTTTGATAAAACTGCTGCGATCATAGTTTCTTATCATACCTTTCCGAGCAAGAACGAGGAGGTTACAACCGATTCGGCGGGACACTCAGAAATAAGTACGCCCCCTGAAAATTACAGCACTGAGACAGAGAAGTGGCTTGCGTCAAGCGAATATGCCGATTGTGTAGCAGACGGAAAATTTCCTGCTGTTCCGGGAAATAATCCCTACGGCAGCGGTGTAAACGAGAGCAGCAGGAACCCCAGCATTTACTATCTTAACTCTTCAATGAGGGGTCCTTGGGGCAAAGAAACGGAATACGGCGATTACGAATATTATATTCCCAGTGGAAAGTATTTAGTTATGAATGCTTCTAACCCCAAGCAATACGATTATGTGGCAACTGCCTGTAACGTGTATGTTGGCAATCCAGAAAATGATGATGAATATGCTACTTACTCTTTTTCACAATATGGTGAAATTCAAGAAATCTTTATTCCGGATGGATATTATGTGAGCCTGACGGTATCGGGGATTATTACCCTTGAACCACTTGAACAATAAGGAGGCGCATCAAAGTGGCGAAAACAATTCGTTGCCCCAATATATTCTGCAACAGCACAAATGTAGTTCTCATTTCAACTAAAACAAAGTTTTCTTTTGGCAAAGCCGCTGTCGGTGGAGCAATTGGCAGTTTATTCAATCCATTGGGAACTGCTGTTGGTATTGCAACAGGTATTAACGGAAAACATGGGAAAACGAAATTTATATGTCAAAAATGCGGAAAAGTATTTGAGCGAAAAGTTTGACAAAGACGTTGCAAGGAGGGTAGGCACATGGACCCATTGGCTATTAAATTTGAAGAGGAAATCCGCGCCAAGATGCTTCATGCAAAAAAAGAGTGTAGATACAATCCCACACGTTTTAACCAGATGTTAGCCAAGTATGGTGGTGTTGAAACGGCTAAACGGCTAATTGCAAATGCTCTCCAAACAGGAAATACATCAGACGGTTTTGCTACGCTGTGTCTTTGCGGGAGATTAGATTTAACGATGGAAAATTCTGTTTGCAAACCTGAATATCAATCCCTGTTCTCTCCCGAAGAAATAGCATATTGCAAAGAAGTTCTTGGATAAAAAAATTCGTGCTTTTAATGGCTCGATTCTGATTTTGAGGTACAGTTAATGTCAGAAAAGCGAAAACCCGCAATCCGTCAACGACCGATACAGGTCAAATTCTTCGTAGATGAAAAAGAGCTTGCTGCCATCAAGCAGCGAATGATGGAGTCCGGCACGGATAATCTTAGTGCCTATCTTCGCACCATGGCTATGGAGGGGACCTTCCCAACTGCCGATGGCAAGAAAATCTCTAAACAGAAAAAATTGCAAAAATCGTGATTGCCTTATTACGATTTTTACGAGGAACAGCGCCAACGGTGCGCAGCCAATTTCTTTGAAATTGTTAAAGGGTTTGGGATGCTGCCCAACAAGTTTTTGCACGAGTGGGTACCGCCGTGCATTGCTTGCCAGGATGGCAAGCTCCGGTGTGGGTACTCACCGGATTTGCTTGCTATTCTGCAAGGAAATCCCGGTCGTGCCACGCCGGTTTTCGCAAGTGTAGCTACACTTGCTGTGCTTGCTATTCTCTGTTCTTCATAATAGCAAGCGCCATTTCCCAAATGGAAATCGGCGGCAACCGCCGCCTTGTCTGCCCAAAAGCGAAACGGACGAACGGAAGTCAATGGCGGCGCAGCCGTTCATCCCGACCATTGACGGCGTCCGTCTGTTTTGCTACACAGATTATGATTTTGAATGAAGCGAAGGAGGCTTGACGAAGTGAATCCGAAAGAAAAGGATGATGAAATCATCGAACTGACCGACGAGGAACTGGACGAGATTTTTGCCGATGATGATTTTGACAACGGCGCGGAGGACGGTGAAATCCGCTCGTTTCATTTCTCCAATTCTGACCCGTATGCCAAGGTCAAGCCACGCCCCGACGATGCCCCCAAGAGGGAGTTTTCTTTCGATGAAAAAGGCAACATCGTGGTGAAAAATCCGTCCGCCTTTTGGCTGCCCGACGTCAAAATCGTGGAGGAACACGGCGGCACGGAATACACAGTAACCGGCAGCTACGAGGGTACGGAAACCCTCGACAAGAAGCTCAGACGCATCATGGAACAGAACGCCGCCGATGATAAAAACGGTATCACGGAGGACGCCGATGAGTAACGACGTTTCTCTTGATATAAATCAAGAATCCAATCCTGTTCAGACAGTTGCCCCACCAAAGGAGGACAACAATATGTTAAGGGCAACCGACAAAATCACAGCGCTTTATTGCAGACTGTCCGTGGAGGACACCAAAGAAAAGGACGGCAAGGATGACCCGTCGAACTCCATCCAGCATCAAAAGAAGCTGCTTGAAGATTATGCAAAATCGCATGGCTTTACTAACTGCGTCCACTTTACCGACGATGGGTGGTCTGGGGCTAATTTTGACCGTCCGAATTGGAAGCGCATGATTGAAAGCATTGAAAGCGGCGAGGTTTCCCATGTCCTTGTAAAAGATTTAAGTCGCGTCGGTAGGGATTACTTGCAAGTGGGATTTTATACCGAAGTGATGTTCAGAGAAAACGGCGTGCGCTTTATCGCCATTGCCAACGGTGTAGACAGCGACAAACGGGAAAGCAGCGAGTTTGCGCCGTTTTTGAACATTATGAACGAGTGGTATGTTCGTGACTCCAGCCGCAAAATCACAACTGTTTTACGGGCAAAGGGAATGTCCGGCGCACATTTGACAAACCATTGCATATACGGCTATAAGAAAGACCCGAATGATAAAAACCATTGGATTATTGACGAGGAAGCCGCCGAGGTAGTACGCCGGATTTACCGAATGGCGATAGAGGGCAAAGGCCCGTATGAAACCGCCCGTATTCTTGCGTTGGAAAAGATAGAAAGACCGTCCTACTATCTTGCACAGCGCGGCATGGGAAATCACAAGTCAAACTACAATTCAACCGAGCCTTACGCATGGCGCGGCAATACAATTTCCGATATTCTGTCAAAGCCGGAGTATATGGGGCATACAGTAAACTTCCGTACCTATAAAGAAAGCTACAAAGACAAACGCTCCAGAATGACACCCAAAGAGGATTTAGTCATTTTTGAAAATACGCAGGAAGCCATTATTGACAAGGAAACATGGGAGCGCGTACAGTCATTGAGAAAAACAATCCGCAGAACTGACACCATCGGAGAAGCCAACCCCTTAACCGGCTTAATGTTTTGTGCCGATTGTGGGGCGAAGATGTATAACCATCGAGGGAAAGCGGGAAAGGCGCGGGATTGGGCGGGGCGACCAAACGGGAAAAGGCGTCCAGACCGCGACGAATACAACTGCTCCCGATACGATTTAGGAAATCAGCGATATGACACCTACTGCACCACCCACCTTATCCGCACCGTTGTTGTAAATGAACTGCTACTTGAAGCGATAAAGGAAGTATGCAACCTACGCGCAGAACAATGAAGCCGCCTTTATTGAACAAGTCTGCTCCGCTTCTGGGGAACGGCAGAAAAAGACTATCAAGACCATACGGCAGAGGAAACAGCGCAGCGAGAAACGCGCCGATGAATTGAGCCGCTTGATACGAAAGCTCTATGAGGATAATGTCAATGGGAAACTTTCTGATAAGCTCTTTGAGCATATGCTACACGATTTTGAACTTGAATTGGACGGGCTGAACACAAGCATTACCCAAGACCAACAGGAGCTTGACCGTATCAGCAGCGAGAGCGTCAATGCGGAAAAGTTTATCGCTCTTGTGAAGCGGTACACAGATTTTTCCGAGCTTACCCCCGCCATGATAAATGAGTTTATTGAAAAAATCCTTGTCCACCAAGCGGAGGGCAAAGGGGCAAGCCGCACACAGGAAATTGAGATTTTCTTTAACTTCGTGGGCAAGGTGGAAATCCCACACGAGGAAGTGGAACTGACGGAGGACGAAATCGCCGCGATAGCCGAACAGGAACGCCGACGGGCAAAGAAAGCCGAGTACAACCGCCGCTATATGCAGAAAAAACGCAAACAATGGAAAGAGCAGCAAGAACAGGCACAGGAGCCGCAAGAGCCTATCGAGCTTCCTCTTGTGCAGGACGAGAAAGGAGCATTGAGCGCATGAGAAGATTGATTGACAACGGCGACGCACCCGCCAAGAAAAAGCCCCCTATCGGGCATTACGGACACTTGCGGAAAGCCTACCTTGAGGGCTACCGCCCCGACCTCTACACCGCCCTTGTCGCAAGCGAAACCCTCTATGAGCATTGCGCCGAGATTGAAGCCGCCGTCCGTCGCCGCCTTGACCTCATTATCCCGCAGCTTGCCGAGGGTGCGGGCGCAACCGAGGAACTGAAAGCCGCAGACCCCATGCAATGGGTGGGGCTGATGAACACCTGCAAGGCGCAAGCGGAAGAAATCGTCAAGTTTGAGCTTATCTATGTATGAGCGTCAAGAGCCGGAAAAATCCCATATTTCACGATAGAAACGCTCTGGACGAGGAATGTATCGCCGGAGCGTTTTCTATTGGAAAATCCTCATTTTTCCCAAGCCAAGAGCCGGGAAAAACACCCGGAAAATGCCTCTATTGCGTAACAGGGGCGCAGAAAGGAGAGTTTATGAGAACAGGGCTTACGAAGCAGGAAAAGACCACCGATATTTGGTTTGACGAGAAAAACCCGCTAATCCATATCCGCACCCACAACACCGATTTGAAAAAGCGGCTGCTTGCATACAGCCGCCGTTATCCGGCGATCTGCCAGCAGACCGACGCAGACCCGGAAACGGGCTGCATGGAGTTTGATATTGAGAAAGGCCGCTTCTCTTTCCGTCTGACCGCCCCATACAGTGAGGAACGGAGGAACGCCGCCAGCAAAGCGGCAAAGAAACATTCCGGCAACTTGACACACCCTATTCAAAAAGATGTGCTATAATTTTTTTGAAAAAGTTTCGGGATTAGATGTAGTATTCGCCGCTGAAACCGTAGTATATAGGTGAAGCCGGAAAGGAGGCGGTGTGATGATAGAAGATGAGAAAATCATTGAAATGTTTTTTGAGCGTTCAGAGCAAGGCATACGGGAGCTGGATATAAAATACGGTAAAGTCTGCCACAAGTTATCGTATAACATTGTGAACAACAGGCAGGACGCGGAGGAATGTGTCAACGACGCTTACTTAGGAGCATGGAACGCAATCCCCCCGGCGAACCCCCACCCACTTCTGACCTATATCTGTAAAATCGTTCGGAACATTTCACTGAAAATCTATTACAGAAAGGAAGCAGCCAAGCGAAACAGCACTTACACGATTGCTATGGAGGAAATCGAAGCCTGTATAGCAGACCCGAACACAGTGGAAGCCGAGATTGAAGCCAGAGAGTTAGCCCGTATCATTGAAAGTTTTCTGGACACGCTGACCGTCGAGAACCGCGTTATCTTCATGCGCCGCTATTGGTTTTCCGATAGCTGTAAAGACATAGCCGAGTTTGTAGGGCTTTCGGAGAAAAATATCTCCGTCCGGCTGACCCGTATCCGACAAAAAATGAAAAGCTATTTAGCAGAAAGAGAGGTATTCGTATGAACTCAAAGAAGTTTTCCGAAGCCATGAGCGAGCTTGACAGCAAGTATGTTGATGAAGCTATCAGCTACAAGAAGAAAGCAAAAAAGCCAGTTTGGGCTAAATGGGGAGCTATTGCAGCCTGTTTTGTAGCTGTAACCGTCTTAGGTGTGGGATTGTTTCAAAGTGGATTATTTGGCAGTCATACCGATATAGCCACATTGAATAACGGGGAAAAAATTGTTTTTGTGAAGTCTGATAATGTTGGCGGTTCTTTGGCTTTAGATGTAGATGTAACTACAAAGCCACTTACAGAAGATGAAACCTTAGCTTTATTTTCGGATTTACCTGTTACAGCCAATGCAATTTTTCTAAATAGCGATATAGACGCAGGCGGTTCACAAGAACTGATTGGATTTGAGGGACAAGTCGGAAATGTGAAAGTAATCATTTCAACATCAGATGTGCAGTTGCTTGATACTGTAATTGTTGGAACGGAGAAAGTCTCTGAAATCAACGGTATAACCATAGTCGCAGGATATTTTGTAACAGACCCGAACAGCCGAGGCGAGCAAAATGCTATTTACTATGCGACCTTTGAGATTGGCGATTGCAAGGTATATCTGGAAAATGGCGGCATGAAAGATGATAGCGAAACAATAAAAAATCAGTTGGCAGAAGTTATCCAGAAGCTGACAGAAAACGGGAATTTGGACTTAACTTCTTTTAGTGACGAAACAGGTATGAAGCTTGACGGAAACCCAGACGGATATGACCCGCTTCCTGACAGCCAGACTTCTGATGAAGAAGTATCAGAACAAGACCCCGCCGCAAACTGAATAATCTATCTCATATCGAAAGGGCAGCCGAGAAAATCGACTGTCCTTTTTCTATGCCGACAGGCAGAAAGGAGCAACCAACCATGACAAAGCCAAGAGAGAAAACCCGCGAGGAGCTGCAAGCCGAGATTGAGGACGGAAAGAAGAAACTCTGGCAGTTTGAGAACCGAGAAAAGATGTTGCGTCAAAAGCTATCCAAAGAGGAACGCAGAACGCGCAGCCACCGCCTTATCGTCCGGGGGGCGGTCTTTGAAAGCATTGTGCCGGAAGCAAAGAACATGACCGACGAGGAAGCCACAGCACTTCTCCGGCTTGCCTTGACGAGTGAACCAGCGCGGGAGTTTTTGAGAAAACGAGCCGAGGAAACGACAAGCTAAATAATCCCTTGGCAACAAGGGCGCACTTATACACCCTTGCGGGCGTGTGCGCTCTGCCGAGGGCTTATCTCCGCACAGGGAACTTTCCCCGCGCTTCGATATGGC